>Ga0210064_1000055_pt1 | contig 51098 bp, 48 predicted proteins | sample Muzzi_CordC_D2_FD_185531 | JGI IMG/M metagenome (GOLD analysis project Ga0210064, IMG submission 185531) | Wetland microbial communities from San Francisco Bay, California, USA, that impact long-term carbon sequestration - Muzzi_CordC_D2 (SPAdes) | ecosystem: Environmental > Aquatic > Marine >... | reverse complement strand
GGATACATCATCCTCATAAACAAACCCTGTATTGCCGGTTCCTTGTAAATTGCCGAAGGTCTGCGGCCGGTGATATCCAGCATCTCTTCCGATAATATTCGCCCGGCTTCCCACATCAAACTTTCAGCGGGGATCTTCCCGAATAAGTAATTTTCGATATCCCGAAATCGGTGGGGTGTCGGAGTGCAGGAGCCGAGTGCAAGCCGTATGAATGATATGGAGCGGTCGCTTTCCTGGCCGATCATTGCCGCCAAACTCATTCGGGCAATGGCCAGTTCTTTGCGGCGGCCTATTTTTTGAAAATCCGCAAAGGCTACCGCCTCGGGTTTGGACTTGAGGATGAAATGGGTGATGAGTTCATTGGGTTGCAACGTGCAATGATACGGCCCACCGGCCATCTCTTCAATAGGGACGATCCGCTGTCCCTGATGACTGATCACCACCGCCTCGGCATCATGAATCAGCAGCGGTGGGATGGTATCCCCGCAGGGCGAACAGTGGGCGACGTTTCCGCCGATGGTGGCAATGTTTCGCACCTGCCGGCTGGCAAATTTGTCGGCAGCTATTCGCAAGGCGGGTGCATGCCGCTCAATTATTTCGGATTTGCCAATTTCGGTAATTGCGATTGCGGCACCGATGGTCAATTCTCCATCCGTGATATCGATCTGCCGCAATTCAGACAATCGGCTCACATCCAGCAAATACCGGCGATTAAGTTCACCGGCACGCATATCGATCATGACATCGGTGCCGCCAGCCAGAATAGTCGTGTCCGGTGCGTTTTGATTTAAAAATGCCACTGCTTCCGGAAGGGTTTGCGGCCTTATGAAATCGACATCAAACATGTAACTACCTTATTTCTTTTCGCTCTTTTCTTTCTTAGGCCATCTGGCGGCGGCATCTTCGATACCGGCGGCTATACTTTGATATCCGGTACAGCGGCAAAGATTTCCTGCAACGGCTTTGACGATTTCCACCCGATTGGGATTCGGAGTTTCCTTCAATAAGGCGTGGGTGCTCATGAGAATACCAGGGGTACAAAAACCGCACTGAACGGCATGCTGCTGCGCAAATGACTGCTGAATCGGGTGCAATTCGGCCTCCCCGCTTAATCCTTCGACGGTCAGCACATCGCGGCCGTCCAGCTGGGCCGCAAACATTAAACAGGCATTGACCGCCTGGCCGTCGACGACAATGGTGCAGGCACCGCATTCACCAATCCCGCAGCCTTCCTTGGTTCCCTTGAGATTCAGAGTATCCCGCAGCAGTTTTAGGGCTGAAATTCCCGGCTCAATCTCCAGCGATTTTTCTTCACCGTTGAGGGTGAAACAAAGATGATATCTATTTTTTTTCATGACTACCGCAACCCGTCTTCGCCCTTGACCGCTTCCACTTTCAATCCGCCCACCCGGGCAGCCGGCCGGCCGGAGTCAGTCACCGCCACAACCAGAACCAGCTCATCGCCGCGCGGTGCATCCGGCACCCTGACTTCCAGTGCGTCAAAATGAGACCGAACGAAGGCTGCGTCTTTATACCCCAGGGGCACGTCAATGGCTGCTCCCGGATAGCCTGCCTTTTTAGCGGATGGAATCAAGGCCTTCCCGCCGCCCACATTTGCCCGCATGGGTTTGCCCAGCGCCGGGTGCATAATCGCTGCACAGTGCTCCAACTCGCCATTTGTGCCGACAATCGCCCCTTTGCCGTAACTGTGAACTTTTTCCGGCGCAATACCCAGTGCCGCAACGGCTTTTTTAGTCAGCAATTCACCCAGTTCTTCACTCCATTGGATCAGCAGGCTGAGATCTTCCTGGTACTTGCCGGCAAAAGGGTTGGTAAATACAGCCGCAGCGGCTGCTTTGCGGGTCGGAGTTTCCAGCCGCACCGATCCATCGGCCCATGTTTCTTCGACAACAGTGTAAATCTTTCGCACCTGGGGTCTGTCATCACTCATAGCTTCCTCCATTTAGATTGAAGATTTTAGATTAAATCCTCCATAGGCGGACAAGGATTGAATATTTAAGGTATGTTATCTTTTTTATATTGTTCCCAGCCTAAATGAAAAAAATATTAATTGATGGAGCAAAGCGACTTCCACCATTCGTCATTAGTCATTCGACATTCGACATTCCAGCGCCGGATCAGGCCCATCTTTCCGTAACAGTTTTCTGATCCAAAAACAATCGCAGTGAATCAATTCTGGATTTGGCGACGCCAAAGGCCGACTCATTTTTTGACCCCAGGGGAAAAAACGCGAACGGCTGCGGAACCGGCACATTGATGCCGATGTTGCCCACATTGGCCGCTTTCATGAATCGGCGGGCAATGTGACCGTCCCGCGTAAATATGCAGGCGGAATGGCCATAGGCGTCTTTATTGTTGATCCAGTCCAGGGCCTCATCCAGATCGCGGATCCGGATCAAATTGGCCACCGGACCGAAGGCTTCAACCCGCGCAACGTACATGTCCGGATTTACATTCTCCATAATGGTCGGACCGATAAAAAACCCCTTTTCCCCGCCTTCAACCTTTGCCAGGCGGCCGTCAAGGAGGACCTTGGCGCCTTCACGGATTCCTTTTTCGATATATTCGATCACTTTTTTTCTGCTTTTTTCGGAAACCATGGGACCGAGTTCGGTGGCCTCATCCAGTCCGTAGCCCAGTTTCATGCCGGCCGAGGCCCTGATAAACTTTTCTTTAACAGCTTCGTAGGCATCGCCCACAAAAAGCAGATTATCCGACCCCAGACACCGCTGCCCGCTCATCCCGTAACAGCCGCGCAGCAGTCCGTCCACCACCGCATCGGCATTGCAGTCCGGCATAATGACCACATGGTTTTTACCGTTGCCGTTTATGGAGGCTTCTTTCCCGAGCTTACCGGCCAGTTCAAACAGCTGTCTGCCGACGTTGCTGGAACCGATAAACCCGACCCCTTTGACCAGGGGGTGGGACAGTATTTTCTGATTGACGTCACTGCCGCCGTGCACAAGATTTACCAGACCGGGCACAAACCCCTGGACTTCCTCCGTAACCTTGAAAATGGCATCCAGACACACCGGGTCGTTTTTACTGGGACTGACCACCACCGGACACCCGCTGGCGATGGCATAGGGAACGAAGGAGGACCAGGCGTGCATCGGGATGTTGTTGGGGGTGATGATCAGAAACACCCCCCGCGGTTCCCAGTACAGAGCCTGATCCAGGCCTTTGGCCAGATCCGTCACGAATTCACCCTTGGTCAACAGCAAAAGGGCCGAACAGGCAGACTCAATATTTTCAATGCAGCGGCGGATGGTGCCCCGGGCCTCTCCGATGGTACGGCCATGGTCCTGCACCAGAACCCGGCACAGCATATCAAAATGCTCCTCGAATTTTGCGCGCAAATCAAACAAATAGCGCGCCTTGTCCCGCAAAGCGACATCGCCCCAGCTGCCCAGAGCGGCATGGGCGGCTTCAATCGCCTGCTGGATCTCATGGTCGGTGGCGGACGGAAACTCCGCGATGACCTCACCATTGGCGGGATTGACATCTTCATACACACGATCGGACTTTGATTCCATCCACTGCCCGTTTATGTAAAATTTCAATTTTCCGTAATGTTTCTGAACCTCGGGTAATAACGTCATTTTTTTCTCCTCATTTTGGCAAATATTTTATTCACGTTGCCGACAGGCTAAGGCAACGTTTTATACTCTTTTTCACTCCGCCGCAAGCGCCGCACATTTTTTATGGTCGCCGGATTTCGTCTTGAATTGGGGCATCGCAAGCAAACCGTCAAGCGCTTCAAGGACGTGTGCCTTCATCAGACGGCCGGCTGTCACTTTGTCCCTTGCTTTAATCGCCTTAATGATTTCTCGGTGATAGCGAACCGAGGAGGTAAGATGATCATGGTCTTGCAAAGACTTGTAGCTGAATCGGCTGACCTGGTTGTGGATGCTGGCGGAAATTTTTTTCAATCGGTCATGACCGGAAATCCGCAGGATTTGATCATGAAAGTTTTGATGGTACTCCTGATAACGCAACAGATCAAAGGGTTGCGCTTCCACGCAATTTTCCATTTGCTGCACAACGGCTTCAAGCTCCGGTATCTGAGTTTCAGAAATGATATCCATGGCGAGCTCAATCGCCATCTCGTATAAAGCGGCTTTCAGGGTATAGGCCTCCCAGACATCTTTTGCAGTCATTTCGGTCACAAATACTCCCCGCCGTGGTCTGCGAACCACAAGTCCTTCCGCCTCGAGCACTTTAAAAGCTTCACGCACAGGCGGTCGACTGATATCCAGGCGGGCCGCGATTTCCTCTTCTTTGAGCTGTCGGCCGGGTTTGTATTCGCCTTTTATTATCCAAACCTGGATATATTCCCGGGCGAGATCAGCAATGGATTCGACTTTCATAAGTCACCAACTGTTAATTATAAGACAATTATGGATCTACTCAAAAATTGTATATTGTCTACAAAAGACAATTAGCGTATGTCAAGCAAAAAACAAAAGGCAGGGTACCCCCTGCCTTTTGTACAAAAAATTCGAAATGGCTTTGCGGGAAGGTTACATATCCAATTCCGCTTTAAGAATAATGCCTTTGGTTTTCATCTCTTCCAGGGCCTTGGCGGTGGTGTCGGGCGCCACACCTTTGCTCAATCCTTCGATGACGGTGACCTTGTATCCGGCAGCGGCCGCATCGATGGCGGTTGCCTTGACACAGTAGTCGGTGGCGATGCCGTAAATAATCAGCTCTTTGATGCCATTTTTCTGCAGGATCAAATTCATTTCCGTCTTGGCGCCGCCGTCGTCCTGAAACCCGGAGTAGCTGTCGTATTGCATATCCTGGCCTTTTTTCACAATAGCTAAAAAAAGATTGTTGTCGATCAGTACTCTGGCGTTCTCGGTTCCCTGAACGCAATGCGGCGGCCAGAGCACCTGGGTTCGGTCTTCGATTTGAATGGCTTCAAAGGGCTTTTTGCCGGAATGATTCGAATAAAAGGAAATATGGTCGGCCGGGTGCCAGTCCTGGGTTCCAAAAATCAGATATCCCTTGGCACTCAGCGCTTCGGTGGATTTTTGGACTTTGTCGACGAAAGCCTTGTCGGTCCCGTCAACAGCGAGAGATCCGTTTTTGTAGGTGGTAAAATCGCCCTGCATGTCAACCACAATCACCCCGGTTTTCTGCTGCCCCATAACCACCGGCGCGTAAGCCAAAGCACAAATTGCGAACAGCATGACGAAAATAATAAAACTTGATCCTCTCATGTTAATACCTCCTTTCTTAAATGATAATTTTTCAAATACCGAAAAAATTGGCCAGAATGGTACCGGCACACTTTTGCAGAACGGCGTAGGAATAGTGACGGGTGGCGACTTCATAGTTGGTGTTCACCATTTTATTGCGTCGTTCCGGTGAGGTTAAAACCGCTTTGACCTGCGCTACGGTTTTGCGGGTCAGATACCCGTCCATAACGATCAGATCGAATCCCTTGGGCTCGATATCCCTGACAAAAGTGGCATACCGATTGATAAGCAGCGGCTTTTTGAAATAAACTGCCTCAAGAAACGCGTTGCCGAAGCCTTCATACAGACTCGGATAGGTGATAAAATCAGCGTGAGGGTAAACATCCCAGAGCGAAATCCGGCTGTCGGCGTTGTCTCGCCGCATGGGGTCGGAAATGCCGGCATTTACAATTCGCAGGTCCACCCCCTTGGCGCGGGCATCGTCCCGCAGCCAGCCGGCGTATTCAAGCCCCTCACTTTCGGCCTCGTGGGAGATAACCAGTTTGCAGCGCGGATCTTTTAGTTCTTCGACCAGTTGAATCGCATGTTCGATTCCTTTGCGCGGGATAATGAAAGTCGGCTGCAAAATCATGACGTCATCGGGTTTCAGCCCGAATGTCTCCCGCAGCTTGCGCGTTTGGTTGAGGTCGATTACCGGCGGGTTTGCAAAATCCTGCACATTGGGAATGATCGTCGAAGAGATGCCGGTCCGCAGCGCCAACTCCTCCTGGGCAGCCGAATTGGTCACCACATGTGCGATATTGGGCAATTTAGGGGGAAACGCCATCTGCAGGTAATCACCCACCGCGTTTACCAAATACCGCGGCCGCTCCCAATAAAAATCGTGATGGTGGGCAATGATCGGCAGCTGGGTTTCGGCCAGAATTTCAGTCAAGGCGATGCCCAGCGCCATGTGCATGGGAATTGACAGGACATTCTGGGCGATGATAAGCTCAATTTTAAATTGACGAATGAATTCGTAGAGCTGTTTCTTCAAATAATTCTTCAGCTCGTAAATGGCATCCGTAACCTGCGAACCGCGCCGTTTTTTACCGAAAATCTGCCAGTCAATCCATTGATTCTTTTCATGCTGAGATGCCGCCTCGGGAACCAGAAAGCTGTTTTCGGGGTCGCGGTCCAGTAAACCGGCAAACCAAAAGCAGGTATGCCCGTTTCTTTTTAATACGTCGGCACACTTGCCGGCTTCCAGGCTGACGCCGTCTGTCCCCGCAAAGCGGGTGGATATGAACCCGATGTTCCTCCCCATAACAGAATCCCCTTTTTTTCGATCACTATTTGACTGCCGGGTTAATAGGATCTCACTTCTGATCAGATGGAGATGGCAACGATCGCATAGAAGCTTTTATACACAATTGCATGTCAGCGTGTCAAATGAAGTCGAGAAAATATGGATAAAAGACATCCCCATGAATCGGCTGGGGTAGCCGGAGGAATTCGGGAATATCGTTACGTTTCTGGCTTCAGAAAGAGCCTCATCTGTGACTGGCAGGTCGATTACCGTTGATGGCGGATGGGTTAGAAGTTTGATATAAAAAAGAAGATTAAACTGTAACTTCAAAAAAAAGTTGGCGTGCACTTCCGATTTCGCCTTAATCACCCAAATAAGCCTTTTTGACCTGCTCGTTTTTGAGAAGTGCTGCGGAGGTGTCGGCCAGCGCGATTTCACCGGTTTCAAGGACATAGCCGCGGTGGGAAAACTGCAGAGCGAGCTGGGCGTTTTGTTCGACCAGCAAAATGGTGGTGCCCTGCTCATTGATCTGACGAATAATATCGAAGATGGTGTCCACCAGGATCGGAGCCAGACCCAGGGACGGTTCGTCCAGCAGAAGCAGCTTGGGACGTGCCATCAGCGCCCGGCCGATGGCCAACATCTGCTGTTCACCGCCTGAGAGGGTTCCGCCGGCCTGTTTGGCGCGCTCGCGCAAAACGGGAAAAAGCTCGAATACCCTTTCAATGTCCTCTTTGATGCCGTTATTGTCCTTTCGCAGGTAGGCGCCCAGATCAAGATTCTCGGTGACGGTCAGCAGTGGAAAAATCATGCGTCCTTCCGGCACCTGACAGATGCCCATTTGGACAATGTGGTCGGGACGCACGCCTGCAATGGCCCGACCCTGATAAAGAACCTCTCCCTCCTCCGGAGTCAGAACACCGCTGATTGTCATCAGGGTGGTGGATTTTCCGGCACCGTTGCCCCCGATGAGACAGACGATCTCACCCTCATTGACCTCCAGGGAAATCCCTTTCAGGGCTCGAATATTTCCGTAATACGTCTTGACATTATCCAACTTGAGCAGCATCGGCAGCTCCTGTTCCCAAATAGGCCTCGATTACCTTCGGATTGTTTTGAACTTCCTGTGGGACACCCTCTGCCAGCCATTCGCCGTGATTAATCACCACGACCCGTTCGCACACCCCCATAACCACTTTCATGTCATGTTCGATCAACAACACCGTTATGCCTTTATCCCGGATGCGGCGAATCAGGTTCATGAGGCCCTGAGACTCCTGGGGGTTCATTCCAGCCGCCGGTTCATCGAGCATCAGCAGTCTGGGTTCGGTCGCCAGCGCCCGGGCGATCTCAAGGCGGCGCTGGTCGCCGTAAGGCATGGAGCTGGCGATTTCCTGGCCACGGCCTTTGATCCCGACGAATTCGAGGAACTGTTCAGCGCTTTCCGTAATCATCTTTTCTTCGGTTTGCTGGAATTTACTGCGGATGACGGCGCCAAAAAAGTTCGATCGCGTGCGGCAGTGACGGCCGATTTTGACATTATCCAAAACGGTCAAATTGTCGAACAGCCGGATATTTTGAAATGTGCGGGCAATTCCCAGAGAGGTGACCGCCTCCGGTTTCCGGCCGCCGATGGATAAGGCGCGATCATCGATGGAAAATGTAATCCGGCCATCGGTCGGTTTTTCGATGCCGGCCACGCAGTTAAACAGAGTGGTCTTACCGGCGCCGTTCGGCCCGATCAGACCGATGATCTCGCCCCCGTTGATGTTAAAGCTTATATCCTTGAGCGCTCTCAAGCCCCCAAAGGATTTATAAAGGTTCTTTATTTCTAATATCGGGATCATGACTTTAGGCCTGCAACCGGCTTTTCTTTTTTTCTTTTTTTGCGACCGGCGCGCATCTTAGCGGCAACGGCCGGGATCGGCAACATGCCGGCCGGGCGGTAGCGCATCATCAGAACCATAATCAGACCAAAGGCCAAAAAGCGCACCTCCACCGGCAGGCCCAACAGCGGCAGAACTTCACGCAGGATTTCGCTCAGTGAAACCAATAGCGCGGCGCCGAGCATGACGCCCCAAATATTGCCCATACCGCCGAGGACGATCATGCATAAAATTAAAAATGACTCCCAGAACTTGAACATGTCCGGCGATAAAAACGTCACCCAGCGTGCGAAGAAGCTTCCCCCCACGGCACCGAAGGCGGCGCTGATGGCAAAGGCGATGACCTTGTAAGTCAGCAGGTTGATGCCGCAGGATACTGCGGCGACCTCGTCGTCACGAATGGCAAACCAGGCCCGTCCCAGGCGTGAGTCCTGGATGCGGTACATCACAAAGCAGGTTACCAGGACCATGACGAGGGCCAGATAATAATAGGGTATCTCGCCCACAAACTCCCATTTGGGGCCGCCGAACAGGGTCAGATCGATCGACACCACATCAATTCCGGGCAGGCCGAGCGGTCCCCGGGTAAGCCAGATCTCATTGGTCAGAAAGAGAACCACCAGTTCGGAAAAGCCGAAAGTCACGATGGCAAAATAATCGCCGGTGAGCCTGAGCGTTGGAGCGCCCAATAAAATGCCCCAGATTGCACCGTTGATAAAGGCCAGCGGGATAATCAGCCAGTACGATAGGCCAAAGTGATAGGTCAGCAGACCCGAAGTGTAAGCGCCGATGCCGTAAAACCCAACGTAACCCAGGTCAAGCAGCCCATTGAAGCCGGGCACGATGTTTAACCCCAGGGACAGAATCATGTAAAGAAAAATAAGGATGATGATGTGAAGCATATAATCGCTGACAAAGGGCAGGATCGGAAGGACCAACGCCAGTATCAACAGTCCAATTCTTATTTTAGCGCCGCGCGTCAGGTTGGGTGATATCGGTTTATCCATCTCACATGCTCTTTTTGGTTTCCTTGAGTACCCGGCCGAACAAGCCCGCAGGTATCAGGATAATTACGATGATCATGACGGCGTAAGAGATGCCGTCCCGGTAAAGCGAGCTCAAATAACCGGCCCCGAAGGCCTCGGCCACTCCCAGCACCACCCCCCCCAACATGGCACCGGGCACCGATCCAATGCCGCCCAGCACCGCTGCAGCAAATGCCTTGACGCCGGCGACGTACCCCATGGTCGGATAGATCGAGTTGTAGTAAGACCCTACCATGATGCCGGCAGCCCCTCCCAGGGCGCCTGCCAGGGCAAAGGTATAGGAAATCACGCGGTTGACGTTGATGCCGGCCAGCGCCGCCATGGTTTGATTCTGGGCGACGGCTCGCATGGCCTTGCCCCACCTGGTTTTCTTGATGATAAGGTTGAGCCCGATCATCATAAACAGCGTCAGGCCGAAGATGAAGAGATGAAACCAGGACAAATTGACACCGCCGAAACTGACGGCCGTTGTTTCAAAATAGGCCGGGAGAGCCCCCTGCGGAAATGGCTTGGGTCTGGAGCCCCAGATGATCATGGCCAAATTTTGCAGGAATATCGACATCCCGATGGCCGTGATGAGTGCCGCCAGCCGGGGTGACCGCCGCAAGGGACGATAAGCGACAATGTCCAGCAGCACCCCGCAGACCGCACAACAGGCCATGGAAAGGGGAAAGGCCACGAAAAAGGGCAGATTCAGAAAACTGATGAAGGTGATGGCAAAAAAAGCACCCAGCATATAGATTTCGCCGTGGGCAAAGTTAATCAGCTGGATAACACCGTAAATCATGGTGTAACCCACGGCAATCATGGCGTAGATGCCGCCGATGACAAGGCCATTGACAAGCTGCTGTAAAAACAAATGCCCTCCCCCGATCTACGGAAAGACGCCGGAGACCGAATCCTCCGACGTCTTTATTGGCTTGTTTAATTATTTAGTCAACTATTTGGCCGCTTCGAACTTGCCGTCTCTGACCACTTTAACAAAGGCCGGTTTGGAACAATCACCCTTCTTATCAAAGTAGGTCAGGCCGGTTATTCCATTGTAACCGTTAGCCTTCGAATTGATTGCGGCCATACCGGCGCGAATCTTTTTGCGGTCGGGACCGGTTTTGGCAATGACCTGAGCCAGGATACCCAGGCAGTCATAGGCGTTGGCGCTCATCCAGTCCCCATCCCGGCCATAGGCCTCCTTGAATTGTGCGGCAAACTTCTGACCCGCCGGTCCGGCCGATGCGGCCAGGAAGGGTACGGTGAGGTAAGTGTTATCGGCCGCCTTTCCGCCGATTTTGATGTAGTCTTCGTTGTCGATGCCGTCGGCGCCGAAGAGCGGTCCGTCAAAGCCCAGCTTGCGTGCCTGGCCGGCAATCAGCGCGCCTTCCGGATAATAGCCGCACAGAAAAATCGTATCCGGCTTATCGCGCAGGAGCTTGGTCAGCTGGGGTGTAAAGTCGGTCGTCTTGGCGACGTAGGCCTCGGCGCCGGTTACCTTGACGCCGGCGGTCTTGGCACCGGCCATGAAGGCATTTTTGAGGCCGATGGCATAATCGTTGTTCTCATAGAAAATGGCCACTGATTTTTTCTTCAGCAATTTCGGTACAACGTAGGTGGCCAGATATTTGCCCTGAAAGTCGTCGGTGTAGCAGTTTCGGAAAAACCATCCTTTACCGACGGTACCGATGGTGGGGTTGGTGGAGGTTGGTGAAATGGCGGGCAGGCCGGCCCGCACGTAGATCGGCATGGCGGCCAGGGTGGCCGAGGAGCACAGGTGGCCGATGACAGCCACAATACTTTTATCCGTCGCGAATTTGGAGGCAACGGTGCCCGCATCCTTTGGCGCACAAAGGTCGTCACCCCAGACAAGCTCTACCATCTTGCCGTTGATGCCGCCTGCGTCGTTGATCTCTTTGAGTTTGAGGTTGACGCCGGCCTTGATATTGTCCCCGTAGCCAGCCAAATCGCCGGTGTAGGGGGCCGCGACCCCGATCCGGATGTTATCGGCCATGGCTCCGGTGGTTATGCCAAAGACCAATGCAAGACCAAAAACTAAACCTGTAATTAAAAATGTCCGTTTGTTTGTCATGACAACTCCTCCTTTCGAAATTTTAAGATTTTGGACGAATCAGTCCTGAATCGCGTACATATAATAAAATGATTTAATTGAGTCAAGATCCAAATTTCTGACATCGTTGAATAGTAGACTGGTTGATTGGTTGACAGGGAGAATGATGTTCAGTAAATTAGCACGTTACGGTTTTTTAAGGCATCGTTGAGTTTATTTTTCTTTTTCATGATTCCGTTTTCCGGGGTTAGGCTCTTAATTGTGGATTCAGTGTATATTATGGCAATCCCGTTGAAAGCGGGACTCGCCACCAAGACGCAAAGATGAATATTAACCAAGGATTTCGCTTTGTGACCTGGTGCCTTTGTGGCAATTTGTTCACCGCCTGCGGCGGATCCGGGTTAGGTTACAAATAGCAAAAATAGCTTGCTGTTCAGTCGCGATGCTTGTATGAATAACCCCGATCAGTGGGTGTATCAAATGTGGGTCAGAAAGAATTTATTAAAATTACCTGCGCAGCGTTGCGGCACAGTCACGCCTCGCCGGCCGTTTTCGGATTAAGGGTTCAACGCGCCAAGGTGCAATTGATTTCGACGCAGTGTCTCTGGAGCATTATTTTGCGCAAAATCGGATTATTTGTAAAAAAGGACAAAAAAGCCTGCCAAAAAGCCGATGAATTTGAAGCATGGCTTAAAACTGAGAAAATTGAAGTGGTTCGCAAAGAGAGCTCACCCCCGGGTCTCCATTCGGCAGCCAATAGCAAGGTTTTTGCACCGTCGGATCTATTCTGCTTGTTTGTGTTAGGTGGCGACGGTACCTTTTTGAGCGCAGTTCGCTGGATCGGTGATCTCGACATCCCGGTGCTGGGAATCAAGTTCGGCGAAATCGGGTTTCTGGCGGAAATAGCCGCCGAAAACCTCTTTACCGCCGCCGAAAAAATTATCAATGACGACTTTACAATCAGACGTCGCACGCGCCTGAAGGTCGATGTCGTGCGGGCAAATAAAACCATTATCAGTGAAACCGTCCTCAATGACATTGTGATCAACCGGGGCGCCCTGGCCAGACTGGCCGACGTCGAAACCCATATTGACGATCATTATCTGACGACTTTCAGATCCGACGGTTTGATTGTCGCAACTCCAACCGGTTCGACCGCTTATTCCCTGGCAGCCGGCGGTCCGGTAATCCACCCCGATGTCCCCGGAATCATTATCACTCCCATCTGTCCCTTTACTCTCACCAATCGGCCGTTGATCGTGCCGGATTCAATCCGGATCACGCTTAAACTGGCCAAAGGGGCTTCGGATATCAAGCTGACGTTTGACGGGCAGGAGGGCCTGGATATCGACGATCGGGATACAATCATCGTGCGCAAAGGATCCCATCCGCTCAACATGATCACCCTGCCCGGCCAGCACTATTTTGATGTTCTGAAAGCGAAATTACGGTGGTCGGGGGGCCGTGCCTAAACCTAACCCGGACAAGCCGGAATTGAAGATTGAAGATTGAAGATTGAAGATTTGTTGTATCGCTTCGCTCTGTCTTTTCAATTTAAATCGATAGCAATCCTTTCGGCTTCAATTATCCAGTTTTAGCATCTTTGTCAGGACTTCGTGCAGCGCTTCATCGGTCAGGACCTGCTTCCAATCTTCCTTTATCAGCTTATTCCTGCCATAGTCCATGGCAATCATCGCCGCATCCGATGCCGGATTCGATCCGAGCAGCAGAATGGCAAGACAGACTTTGATATGGCCCAATAAAAAGGACATGCCGGCGTCTCTGGCAATGTTTCGTTTGTCCATTTCTTCCACGAGTTCCTTGAACACCGAAAGCAGGGACAGGCCGCATACCTCTACGACTGAGGGTTCTAGAAAGGCCATCTGCTCAAGCGTGATTTCAAACACGTTATCAACCGGCGCAAACATTGCTCTGACAATGGCACATGCCAGTTCGTATTTATCCCGCGATCCTTTCCAATGGGTGGAAACGATGTCCTGCAGCCCGAATAAACCACCAAAATGGTCGGCATAGCCCTCAAGCGTCGGCTGTTCTTTAAACAGCGCCGGATGGCAGGGATGGATCACCGTATAATGCAGGCTCTCCCGCAGGTAAACCTGGTTCATATACGCAGCGGCGGGATCCAGCAGAATGACGGTCGAGTCCGGCTTCAAGTCTGGAACAACTGCGGTCGAAATTTTATTTATAAGAATGTCCGGTACGGCTAAAATAAGAACATCGATCCGGTCCATAACCTCTGCCGCAGCCGATACCGTCAACCCGCTTTCGATTAATCGTTTGATGCCGGCCTCGGCGTTTTCGATGTAAAAGACCTCATTGGGCAGTTTTTTCAGGTTTGCGCTGAGACGCAATCCCATTTTTCCACCCGCTCCCAGGATACCGATCTTAATGTCATTGGGTATGCTCATGTCTATACCTCTGTTTTTTATGACGGTTGTCGTAAATTTTCATGCGCTGAAGAGCCGAACGAAGCATGAAATCTGAATTTTTTACAGCCGACTTCGCATCTTACGACCGATTCAAATAAAATCATATGGATGGGTTGTAACAATACGTACAAATTTCAGGAACGAATAATACGGTTTATAAAATTATAAGACGCTTTGAGGTGCATGCTGATTTGAGATAGTTCCGGCGCTTTGGCTTTTCTTTGAACGATCAAATCTTGGGTTGCGGTATAGATAAAAAGGTGTTCGATGCTCATGGGACGCAAGTTTTTTTCATGCACCATCTCTCTCAATATGCTGTCATACCCGACAACCCCATCACCAATCTGGGTAAAAACCCAGCCGCCATTCTTTTTTTTCATGTCCTTCAGATGCAGATAACAGGCATGGGGCAGGGCTTCCTTATAATCTGACGCCGGGTCGACCTCCCCTTTCGAATAGGTAAAAGCATTGCCGAAATCATAGTTCAGCTTTATAAAATCACTGTCAATTTTCTGAACGACTTCGGCGCCGGTTTTGCCGGATGTTATGATCTGGTCTGTTCCTTCGGACGGATTTTCCAATCCGATGATCATCTTCATCGATCCGGCATAATCTGCTATGGGTTCAATATTTTTCTCAAATCTTGTCCGGCCGGATTGGGCGCCGACTTTGGTGTTGACTATTTTTGCCCCCAGTCTTTTGCCAAAATCTATTCTTCTTTTAAGCTCATCGACGGCATCTTCAGTCGTCAGATCGATGTGGGCCGACAACGCGATGCTGGATAAGCCTAAATCAGATAATTGACGGTTGATTTTCATGGCCGACGCCTCGCTGAAATGCGCTTCGGTCAAGCCTTCAGTCCAGCCGCGGGTGAAACCCAGCTCAACATGGCCGGCACCGATTTTTGCGATTTCCTGAAAGGCGGTGGTCAGATCATAGCCCTCATAGGCCAGCGTGTTAATCGATATTACCGGGTCCATTAAACCGTCCTTTTATTTCGAACAAATTTCCATCGAAATCCTTGATAAACGTCAGGGTCTTATCGCCTTTCGCAATCTGGGCGGTCTCGACGTTTGACCTATGGCATTTTTCTATAAATTCGGATAGATCGTTGACTTCAAGGCACAGATGTGCAATCGGTCTGGAAAGATTATCAACCGGTCCGGTAATAAACACCTCGCAGTGGACCTGTTCATCGATGTAGTCGATAATTTGCAGTTCGGCATCGAAGTTGAAAATCGCTTTGGATAGATTCGAAGGCAACGTTTTAGGCCCCGACTTGTTCAGGCCTAACAGATCCCGATAGAATTTATCCGCATTGGCTTCAGTACGACACGCCAGCCCCACATGTTTTAATAACATTGAAACCTCACATAATAAATTCCAAGTACCAAAAAACAAATTTCAAACAAACCTCAATGACCTAACCCGGATCCGCCGGAGGCGGAGAACCAAACAGGTTGAAATAACCATTTTGCTTCGAATTAGCTGCTTGGGTTTTCCAACAAATGCCTAAAATGCCTAAAGTGTCTAAAATGACTAATCCTCCAAAGGCGGACAAGAATTAAGGTGTTCCGTCTATTGAATAAAAAGTTTTTGCATTAAATGTCGTAGATCCGCCTCAGGAGGGCAAAGATTGCACAATTAAGACTCTAAATTCAAAATTCTAAACAAATAATCCTTTTGCGGTATTGCCCAACGGCATCATAATCGGCAAATATTAGTTTACGAATCGATTCGATACAATTATGGTGAAGGTTTTGGTCATTGAATATTGAAAATTGAGTTTTATTTGTAATTTGGTGCCTAAGATTTGAGATTTTGTTGCTTATTAAAATTTTCTGAAACAACTGATATGGCATTTATATTATTTCGTCATCCAATATTTAACTTTATTGGTTTGGCTTAATAATCACCTTGATCGACTCACTGCCGTCCATGACCAGTTGAAACCCTTTAGCGATATCCGTCAAGGGAAGCCGGTGGGTAATCAGGTCATCCACAATAATGCTTCCGGTTTCGATAAGGTTGATGGCGTCAACAATGTCCGGCGGCCCGCAGTAATAGGAAGTAATGATTCTGATTTCCCGGGTCCAGAATTTGTTAATGGGAACGGTAACCTGTTTTTCGGGGCCGGGCACGGTAAAAAAGACAACGACACCGCCCCGGTCCACGCACTGCCAGGCCTGCTCAACAGCGCTCATGGCTGATGTGCACAAAATGACGACGTCAGCCGGTTTACCGTTTTCAGCCAGCAGCCGTTCAACGACATGATCTGCGGCGGCATCTATGGTAATCCCCGCACCCAGGCTTTTGGCACGGTCCAGTCTTTTGGGGTTTATATCCGTGGCAATGACGCTGCAATTATTGGCCCTGGCAAGCTTAACATGCAGCAAGCCGGACATCCCGCAACCCATCACCATGACGGTCGGGTTTTGGTGCATCTCTGCGAGGCGCTGGGCTCTAACAACACAGGCCAGCGGTTCGATAAACGTGCTTTGATCATCGGTGAATTTTTCCGGCAGACGATAGGTGCCGTGTTCGATCAGCGTTGGGGGCGCCAGAACATACTCGGCAAATCCGCCCGGCAGCCTTTCCTTGATAACCGAACACACCGGAAAATGCCCTTTCCGGCAGTAGTCACATTGCATGCAGGGCACTTTGGGAGCAATAAAAACCCGGTCGCCGGGTTTAAATCGCGTCACATTCTGCCCGACTTCAACCACCTCAGCCCCGATTTCGTGCCCCTGAACCAGCGGTGCCCGGGGCAAACGGTACCATTCAACGATATCACTGCCGCAGATCCCGCACGCCATGACTTTGACCAGCATCTCAGCGGCGCCGGGTCTGGGTGTCGGCACTTCCTCGATTCGAATATCTTTATTATTATACCATTTGGCGACTTTCATATTTCAATCCGTATTTTCAAATTTCCCGGTTATCCGGAAAAAATAAGTTGTATGGGTTGTGGGAGCGGCTTGCAGCGGCGATCATTTAATTTCGCGGCTGCAAGCCGCTCCCGCAGTTCACTTTATGGTAACCTGGTCTTTCCGGACAAGCGAATTAATATTTTGGCTTCATGTAATGGTCAAATGATTCCATTTCGGATGGTTGACTTACGTTAATTCTTACAATATATAGAAGTCGATGGTCAACCATATTAACTACGATGAAACCTGGAAGAATGTGATGAGGATGCTCATTCATCGGTGTCTGGGAGATGAGACGAAAGGGCTGACTATTGTTATAGTATCTCTGATAATTATTTTAATTGTTACAGCGGGTACCGGATCCGCGGCTGACATCCGATCCCTGATTGAATTCAGGGACAAGGGCACTATTGATTGGACCCAGGGCGTTGTCTCCGCCAGAGGCGTCGGGGATCCCACAACGTACGGCTATAACAAAAAATCCGAGGGGCTGCGCCGACAGGTCCTGGCCGAAGCCATGAACAAGGCCCGGCATAATCTTCTGGAAACCATTGTCGGCATCCGGATTAATGCTGAATACCGGGTGATCGATGTTGTCGAAAATTATCCCTCCATGATGTCTCAATTAAGGGACATGACTTATCAGGCCCCGGAAGTTGATAGCTTGAGGCGGTACCTGTACGACGGTTCCGTGGAGGTCTGGTCACAGCTGAAGCTGAACGGCGGCTTTGGCCAGCTCATCCTGCCCCCTGAAATCAGGCAGATCGAATCCATCAAACAGGTTATGCCGGGCAAAAATTCCGTACAGCGGCGCACCAGCTCGCGTTCAACAGAAATATATACCGGAATGGTGGTCGATGCCAGGGGTATCCAGGCGATCCCCGTGATTGCACCCAGAATTTTAGATGAAAACCTGGAAGAAGTTTTCGGACCGACCTACGCCAGCCGCGAATTTGCGGTTCAGCATGGCATGGTCAGCTATGAAGCAAATATCTGGCAGGCCAAATTTGATCTCAGGGTTTCCGACAATCCGATCATAGTCAAGGCCTTGAAAGCGACATGGCCGGATCGCAGCGATTTTATCATCAGCAATTCGGATGCCGCCAAACTGCGCAGCGCCTCGGAGCATCTGTTGTTTTTAAGGGAGTGCCGGGTAATCATCGTCCTGGACCCTATGTGACGGCTTTGTAATAAACCCATCTTCTGCGTTGTGCTTCATTTTTCGTCAGTCCGCCGTACTCATCGTACGCCTCCTTTTTCAAGAAGGGTGGAAATTTGGAGCATATCTTCAATTCTGCCTCGGTTATGAGAATCTCAATAAATCACCGGTTTTTATGACCTTAGGCCAACCACAATATGTGGCATCCACCATAGTTTATGCAATTGAGCAATATTTATGAAAGATGTGCCAATGAAGATAAAACAATTAGGTTTCAATAAGTGGTTTTCTGATAGAATTGATCCTACAAAATTAATTGACCACCAAATTGCAAGGGTAATTACTGTCAATAAGGATAGTTATACCATTAACAACGGTAAAGGTGATGTGGCGGCCGAAGTAACTGGTAAACTCATGTTCAGTGCTGATTCTCCGATAGATTACCCAGCCACGGGAGACTGGGTGATTGCTCAATATTATGATAAAAATTCTTTCGCCATCATTAGTGAGATTGTTAAAAGAAAATCCGTACTGAAACGGAAAACATCCGGTAAGAAAATCGAGTTTCAATTAATAGCCGCTAATATCGACACTGGCTTAATCGTTCAATCACTTGACTCCAATTATAATCTCAGACGATTAGAACGCTATTTAGTCATGATAAATGAGAGCGATATCCAACCTGTTGTATTATTGAGTAAAAGTGATCTGCTGCCCGATAATGAGATAGATAAAAAGGTTACTGAAATTCATGCTCTAATTCCTGACATTCGAGTAGTGCCTTTTAGCAATAAAGACCATACGAGGCTGAAACTTGTTAAGGAATTATTGGTTCCTTGGAAAACGTATTGTTTGCTTGGATCATCGGGGGTTGGTAAAACTACCTTAATAAATAACCTTCTGAATGAAGAGCGACTTAAAACCCATAGCGTTAGAGAGAAAGACGGAAAAGGAAGACATATAACGACCCGCCGTCAATTAATAAATCTGAGAAACGGGGCAATGATCATAGATACACCAGGTATGCGAGAACTCGGAAATTTTGCGGTTGATAATGGTATCCATAGTACATTTGATGAAATAGCAGAGTTATCAAATCAATGCCGCTATAATGATTGTTCCCATACACAAGAGAAGGGCTGTTCAATATTGACTGCATTAAAGGACGGAATAATTTCACAGGAACGTTATCAAAATTTTATGAAATTAAATAAAGAATCTGCTTTTTATGAAATGTCATATTTAGAGAAAAAGCGAAAAGATAAAATATTTGGGAAATTTGTTAAATCTGTCATGAAGGAGAAAAAATACAGAAGGTAGAATCCAACACTAACGAGTTTTGCTCTTTATTTGGATTACTACAAGATATTGGGATGGCAGATTCAGGTGCAAAATTTGCGATACCACACTGTCAATTAAGTCTTCACTCGTCTTTTAGTTATGCCGGTTCAAGATGAGGCAATGCGTACCTGATTCACGGGTTCCCCGATTGAAAAACAGCGGGCTGCAAGCCAAAGCTGCTTCCACTATCAGGAACCTGTTGCATCAGGAACTGAAGAAAAAACCGGCGCTATTTACGCCGGTTCCATTTGATGAACAATGAATTTTCAGTCAGTTATCTTTAAATTGCTTTTAATTCCTTACTTCCGATTTCCGCATTCCGACTTCCCAATTCGATGCGCTTTGCACATCAGGTTCCCAACTGCCAGGACGCCAGATACGTTTTCTGCTCCCCTGTCAGCTTATCGATGGCAATGCCCATCGCGGCCAGTTTTTCTTTGGCGATCATGTTGTCGATAGCTTCAGGCACCGGATAGACGTCTTTTTCCAGCGGTTTTTTGAGCTTCGCCATGTACTCGATGCTCAAGGCCTGATTGGCAAAGCTCATATCCATCACACTGGAGGGGTGTCCTTCGGCGGCCGCCAGATTAATCAGCCGGCCTTCGCCCAGGATATTGATCCGGCGTCCGTCTTTGAGCACGAATTCCTCAACAAATTCACGGATGTTGCGCCTTGACTGGGCAATCGCCGCTAGCCCGTCGAGTTCCAACTCGACATTAAAATGGCCGGAATTGGACACGATAGCCCCGTCTTTCATTATCTGGAAATGTTCCTTGCGGATCACGTTGATATCCCCGGTCAGGGTGCAGAAAAAATCGCCAATGCGGGCGGCTTTGCGGATCGGCATGACGGAAAAGCCATCCATGACCGCCTCCAGGGCCGGTAGCGGATCTACCTCGGTAACGATAACATTGGCACCCATTCCCCGGGCCCGCATGGCAAGCCCTCTGCCGCACCAACCATAACCGCAAACCACAAAATTGGAGCCTGCAATTAAACGGTTCGTGGCCCGGATAATGCCGTCGATGGTGCTTTGACCGGTCCCGTAACGATTATCGAAAAAATGTTTGGTCTGGGCGTCATTGACCGCAATAATCGGATATCGCAGGACACCGTCGGCCGCCATGCTTCTTAATCGAATAATTCCGGTGGTCGTCTCTTCGGTGCCGCCCCGCAAACCTTCAATAAGTTCGGTTCGTTTGGTGTGCAGAACCGAAACCAGATCAGCCCCGTCATCCATCGTGAAGTGCGGCCGGGTGTCCAGCACGGCATTGATATGCGAATAATAGGTTGCGTGGTTTTCGCCTTTGATGGCAAACACCGGAATCTTATCGTTTTTGACCAGAGATGAGGCGACATCGTCCTGGGTACTCAACGGGTTGGAGGCACACAGGGCAACTTTGGCACCCCCGGCTTTCAGCGTCTGCATTAATGATGCCGTTTCGGTTGTAACATGCAGGCAGGCAGCAAGCCGTAAACCTTTTAAAGGTTTTTCCTGCTGAAATCGATTGCGGATGCGGTTTAGAACCGGCATACTCTGATTGGCCCATTCGATCCGAAGGGCTCCCGCTTTGGCGAGTTTAATGTCCTTAACGTCATGGTTCATGTTCGCGATATCTCCTTATTTTGTAAGGTTAGTATATAAGTCCCTTAGAATAATCGTATAATATATCTTAAAAAAAATTCGAAATCCGAAACAAATCCGATACCCCAATGACAAAAATTCAAAAACATGAGGAACTAGGTCGGCCTAATATTTAGAAATTTGAAATTCTTGTTCCTGTTTGGGGCATTTGAACATTTGAATTTTGATATTGTTTCGTTTTTCGAATTTCGAATTTCGAATTTTCGGCACATCCGCTTAAGTTCACAAAAACCACTCAAACGGCTAAGACTGCAAAAAATTATTTTAAAGGCATATGCGCTATAGTCCAGCCATTTCACGAATAACATCAGCTTTATTCGTATGTTCCCATTTAAGCTCGGGCTCTCTGCGGCCGAAGTGACCGTAGGCTGAGGTCATTCGGTAAATGGGACGCAGCAAATCCAGGTATTCAATGATGGCTCTGGGCCTCAGATCGAAAACTTCTTTAACAATTTCCTCAACCCGTTGTTTGGGAATAACACCGGTGCCCATCAGATCAACCATTACCGAGACGGGTTGGGCCACACCGATGGCATAGGCGATCTGTATTTCACATTTTTTGGAGATACCGGCAGCAACGATATTCTTGGCGATATGTCTTCCCATATAGGACGCACTGCGATCCACTTTGGAGGGGTCCTTGCCGGAGAAACATCCCCCGCCATGACTGCCCTGGCCGCCATAGGTATCGACAATGATCTTGCGGCCCGTCAGCCCGCAGTCTCCCATGGGTCCGCCAATAACAAATCTTCCGGTGGGGTTGATGAAATAGCGGGTGTCGCCATCGGTCATGTCGGCGGGAATGACTTTTTTGATGACCTCTTCAATAATCGCTTCTCTTAAATCTTCATAGGTCACATCGTCTTTATGCTGTGCCGATACGACCACAGCATCGACGCGTTTGGGGGCTCCGTTTTCATATTCGATGGTGACCTGGGATTTGCCGTCCGGCCTCAAAAAGTCAAGGGAGCCGTTTTTGCGAACCGATGTCAGCCGGGCGCATAGTTTGTGGGCATAAGTAATCGGCATCGGCATCAATTCGGGGGTTTCATCGGAGGCAAACCCGAACATCAATCCCTGATCTCCGGCCCCCTGATCCTTGTAGAGTCCTTGACCCTCGTTGACGCCCTGGGCAATATCGGGGGACTGGTGATCGATACTCGTAATGACCGAACAGGTTTGATAATCAAAGCCCATCCGGGAAGAGGAATATCCGATTTCACGGATGGTTTCCCGGACGATTTGAGGCATATCAACGTAACAGTCAGTGGTAATTTCTCCGGCAATAAACGCCAGGCCGGTGGTCACCAGTGTCTCGCAGGCAACCCTGCAATTTTTATCCTGGGCCATGATGCTGTCGAGAATCGAATCGGATATGGCATCTGCAACCTTATCCGGATGGCCTTCGGTCACTGACTCGGATGTAAAAAAGTAGCTGTCCATAAATGTTCTCCTTGTTCCAGTTGAGTTGAAGCCCCTGGGTTCACCTGACTTTGCCGATCGAATTGGGAGTTTACGCGAAGTTAAGCAGACGGGATGCTTACGCGGTTTTCGCAAAACAGGCTCAAATATTTAATTTATATTCAAAACATCAAATTCTAAATCAACAATTAAAGTATGTCAATAGCCAGCTTGCCGTTGCCCAGGTTCAGGGGTTCAACGGATGTAAGGTTCAATGTTCATAGGCTTGTCCGCCTTCAGCGGGTTCAAGGGTTCAGGGAGTCGCAATGCTCTGTCTAATTCAAAAGTGATGCATGCTGAGGACTGAGAGTCGGCTGTTTCCATCGTCCGTTTTTTTTTGCTCAGTCCTCAGGCCTCGTTACTCAGAGCTGATGCGGGCAAAAAAATGACGCGTTCGGTTGGCGGATCTCTGCCCTTGAAGTCGGAGGCCACCAAAGTCGGGACAATACGATATTGAGTTTCATCGAATGAGGTATTATAATGCAGGGGTGGTTTTTCGACCCTCCCCTTATTTTTGATAACCAAGGTAATATCATAGAAATGATAAACATCAACAAACGCTGGTTTGGCTTTTTAGGACTTGCTTTATTTGCCGCAGTAATTTTAACTCCGCAATGCATGGCATCTAACGCTGACGACGAGGCGGTTGAGGTCCGAACGGCCTGGTCGACGGATCGAGCCCATCCTGGTGACGCTGTGGTGCTGGCAATTGTGGCCGATATCAAAAAGGGATTTCACATCAACGCCGACGAACGCCAGATCAACTCTTTTGAAGATTTCAAGCCCATTCCCACGGAAGTGTCGGTCATCGAAGCCCCGGATGCAATGACCATCGAAGCACCCCGGTACCCGCCGGCGGTGCCCTTTAAAGCCCAATATGCAACCGGTGATCTGATGTCATACGAAGGGCAGATCATCATTTATCTGCCGATCAAATTGATAGAGACGGTGGAGCCCGGCAGCATGGATCTCCATTTAAGGTTCCAATACCAGGCCTGTACTGACACCTTCTGTCTGTTCCCCAAGAGGATTGTGCTGAAGGAAACGCTTGTGGTGGTAAAGGCTGCTGCCACCGTTTCAAAGATCAACCAGAAATTGTTTGCAGGCTATGATGTAGAGCCAAATGCGACAACCTCCGGGGGGGTTGACTTTGACCTATTCGGTTGGAGCTTCTCGATAGATAATACTTCCGGGTTGGGATTAATCTTAGTGCTGATTACGGCCGCCTTGGGCGGCATGTTGCTAAACTTTACCCCCTGTGTTCTGCCCCTGATCCCGATTAAAATCATCAGTCTGTCCCATGTCGCACAAAACCGCAGACAATGCTTCTTGCTGGGGTTGGCCATGTTTCTGGGTATTCTGGTGTTCTGGTCTGCCCTGGGAGTTATGATTGCCCTGGTCAGTGGATTCAGCGCTACCAATCAGCTATTCCAGTATCCGGCTTTTACAATTATCGTCGGGATCATAATCGGAATTATGGCAACCGGCATGTTCGGCTTCTTTTCCATGCGGCTGCCCAAATTTATTTACATGATCAATCCTGAACAGGACACGCTGCACGGATCTTTCGGACTGGGGATATTGGCCGCAATCCTGTCGACACCCTGCACGGCGCCATTTATGGGGGCCGCGGCCGCCTGGGCGGCTACCCGACCGCCGTCGACCACCCTCGCGACATTTGCTGCCATCGGCATCGGGATGGCCCTGCCCTACCTCGTGCTGTCGGCATCACCGGCTTTAGTCGAAAAAATGCCGAAGACAGGACCGGCCAGTGTGCTGATAAAAGAAGTCATGGGCCTGCTCATGCTGGCGGCCGCCGCCTATTTTATCGGCGTCGGCCTGGCAGCTGTTTTGTCATCCCCCCCGAATCCAACCAGCAAATTATACTGGTGGCCGGTGATGCTGTTTTGCTTTGCGGCCGGCGGCTGGCTGGCATATCGCACGCTTCAAATCGCATCCAGCAAAAAATTGAAGGCTTTCTTTACCGGGTTCGGCATACTTTTGGTTGCGTTTTCCACCTGGGGAGCAGTTCGGTTGACCGATCATGGCCCCGTAGATTGGGTACACTACACCGAAAATCGACTTGAAGCGGCAATTAACGCGCGCAAGGCTATTGTCATGGTCTTTACCGCCGAGTGGTGCCTGAATTGCAATGCGATTGAGCAGGCAGTTCTGCATGATCCCGAAATCGTGGCGCTTTTTAAACGCGACGATATCGTAGCAATAAAAGTGGATATCACCGGCAACAACCCCGCAGGCAAGACCAAGCTCAGAGAGGTCGGCAACCTGACCATCCCGCTGCTGGTGGTCTTCTCACCGGAAGGTGAGCAGGTATTCAAAAGTGACTTCTACACGGTTGAGCAGGTCCAAAATGCCGTCAGGGAAGCCTTAAGTAAAAATCCGCAGCCAGGGGACCCGGCCGGGGTGCCTTCCAAAGGGTGAATGTATTCCAATCGCCGAACAACTCAAAAAGGCGCATGCCTGGCTGGATAATAGGAACTAGAATTGGGGTTAATCCAACACAGCAACGGCCTCAACTTCAATCATGAAATCCGGCAGTGCTAAGCTGTCAATTATCAACAATGTATTGGGCGGACAAGGCTCCGGGAAATATTGGTTTCGAACGCTGCGATAGGTTTCAATGCAGCTGTAATGGGTCAGAAATGTCGTCATTTTGACGATGTTCTGTAAGGTGCCGCCGGCTTCCTGAACGATGTTCTTTAAATTTTCATAAACCTGGCGAACCTGGACCTCGAAGTCTCCCCGGCCCACCAGATTGCCAGCCACATCTTGCGCAACCTGGCCGGCAATATACAAAGTGTTACCCGCTTTTGCCGCGTGGGAATAACCTATGGTGGGATGGACGCTGTTGAGTTTTAATATTTCATGTGCCATGTGCATCTCCTTTATGGTCATACACATGTACATCGCGCTGTGGGAAGGGAATACTGACGTCCTGGGCATCAAACTGCTTTTTGACATTTTCCATGGTATCGAAGTAAAAAGACCAATAATCTGAAGCAGCGGTCCAGGCCCTCACTGTCAGGTTGACGCTGCTGTCGGCCAGCTCCGACAGGACGATCATCGGCTCCGGTTCTTTCATAACGCGCTCATCTTTGTCGATAATTTCTTTGATTATGCCGCGGGCTTTGTCAATGTCATCCCCGTAACCGATACCGAACACAAAGTCCACCCGGCGGGTTCCCTTGACGGTAAAATTGGTGATATTGTCGCCGGTTAATTTGGCGTTTGGCACAATAACGGTTTTGTTGTCCGGAGTCTTTAACTGGGTGGTAAAAATCTCAACCTTTTCGACGGTTCCGGCGGTACCCGCGCCTTCAATAAAATCGCCCACTTTAAAAGGTTTAAATATGATCATGAGCACGCCGGCCGCAAAATTTCCCAGCGAACCCTGCAGTGCTAAGCCAATGGCCAGACCGGCCGCACCCAAAACCGCAATAAATGAGGCTGTTTGAATACCCAGCTGGTTTAAGGCCGCGATGACGACAAAAGCCAGCAGGGCGATGTAGCACAGATTGCGGACAAATGACACCAGGGTTTCATCCACTTTGCTCTTGAGCATGATGCGTTTAATGAGCTTGGCCACCCCCAGGGCTACCCAGCGACCCACAATAAAAATAATGACGGCAGCGATCACCCTCAAACCATAAACAGTCAACAACTCGTATACTTTAGCCAGTAAATTGGATAAGTTTATTTCCATATTCGAACCTCCTTTTCTTGGGCTTGTGATCAGTGTTTCGTTTACTGAGATAAATCGAAAAACTCGGTAGGGATGAATGAACAATATATCATCCAGCGAAGCAGACCATCGATTACGGGGAATATATATCCGTTTTCGGGATATGCAAGAAGATATGGATATATAATTTAGCAGTCCTGGAATGAGAAGTAGAACATTACGATTATGATAAAATTCACTCTGGGCGCAACCCATCCTCGACAACAATTTTCTTAAGTATTTTTGATAATTGCCGATATAATATACGAACAACTTTTCCGGGGAATGAACCACCCCGCCGCAGACGACGGGGTATCAATCGGAAAATTTTAAACGCCCCAAGGGGCTGGGAATTAAACCCTTGTCCGCCTTTGGAGGGTTTATCCGCCTGTGGCGGACTAAAGTTTCTTGGAATCGATTTAATAAATCTAATGACTGTCGAGATAATCAAATGAAAACTGAACTTATCGGAGTGAGCGCCAATATTGAGAAACTAAAGAAGCAAATTTCACAGGTTGCTGCAGCCGGCCTCAATACGGTTGTCTGCGGCGAAACCGGTGTCGGAAAAGAGTTGGTGGTTAAGATGTTGTTCGAGCAGTCACCAAGGTTCGGCAAACCGTTTGTGAAAGTCAACTGTGCCGCCTTACCGGATACGCTTCTTGAGAGTGAAATGTTCGGTTATGAACCCGGCGCCTTTACCGGTGCGGTTCGCAAAATGCGCGGCAAATTCGAGCAGGCAAATGGCGGACTGCTGTTTCTGGATGAAATTGGAGACATGCCGCTTCCCCTGCAGGCCAAACTTTTACATGCCCTGCAGGATGGCGAATTTACCCCCCTGGGCTCGGAAAATTCCTTCCAGAGCAATGTTTGGGTGATTGCGGCCACCAATCATGATTTAATGCAAGACCTTAGTGAAGAAAAATTCCGCGCGGACCTGTTTTATAGAATAAACGAGACTATCATACCCATCGATCCGCTTCGCAATCGACCGGAAGATATCCCGTTTTTAATAAAATATTACGGAAATAAGTATGCGCTGGAGTTCGGCAGAAAATGTCCCACAGCCCTCAATAATGGGATGCTTGATCGATTGTGCAGATACCAATGGCCGGGAAATGTGCGCGAGCTACAAAATGTGCTCCGACGAATTATAATCCTAAATGAAGACGAAGATATCCTCGATTCAATGATGGTCAAAGAAAATCCAAAAGTTGCTGCGAAAGCGCCATTCCGCAGTCAGCCGGTGCCGGACTTGATAAACCTGTTAGGGCTCAATGGTGAGGAACCCAAATTAAAATCGTTGTCCTTAAAAGAAATCGGGAAAAGAACTTCAGATTTTGTTGAAAAGCAAGTCATTTCCTATGTTCTTGATAAAACGGGCTGGAACCGCAGCCGGGCAAATAAAATACTGGGAATCAGCTACAAGACACTGCTGGCCAAAATAAACGACCTGGAACTGACCCCCGATTACCAGTTTGGAGAAAACCCAGCTCAAACCTATTCGGCGCCTGAGCCTATGGCATGAACCGGTGGCTTGAGGCAATCAGAAACGCCTTAAAAGAAAAGCCGCCGCTAAGACACGAAAGTACAAAGAGGGTAACTGATTCAGTTGAATATTGAAGATTGCAGAATGAAGATTTAAGGATTTGGATCTATTTAATTGATTTTCTTGCATTAATCATGAAGAAAGCGAAAATAAAATAGATCCGCCGGAGGCGGACCACAAATATTCAATATTAAATTTTCAATCTTCAATCTTTAGAATGGCCCCCTCCGCGGCAGATGAAGCCAGTCTGGAATATAGGCCCAGGTAACCGCTGGTAACCTTACTGGCAGGCCGCTGCCACCGTGACAGCCGGGCGGTAAGTTCGTCGTCCTCGACCTCCAGCCGGATGCTGCGTTTGGCGATATCGATGGTGATCATATCGCCGTCACAGACGGCGGCGATCGGCCCGCCGGCGGCGGCCTCCGGAGAAATATGGCCGACAAAACAGCCGTTGTTGGTCCCTGAAAACCGCCCGTCGGTGACAATGGCCGTTTTCAAGGCCAGGCCCCGCCCGTAGAGCAGTTTCATTGCGGTTGCCATCTCCCGCATGCCCGGGCCTCCCCGGGGTCCCTCGTATCGGATCACCACCACATCCCCGGATTGAATTTGCCCATCCATGATGGCCTGGTTGGCAGCCTCCTCGGAATCAAAGCATCTGGCCTTGCCTGCAAACAGATGCATGCCGGCATCAATCGCCGCCGGTTTGGTGACGGCCGTATCCGGGGCCAAATTTCCGCGCAGAACCGCCAGGCCGCCCTCGTTGCGCCAGGGATTTTCACGGGATCTGATGATTGCCGGATCGCCTTTGGGTATTTTGGTCAAATTTTCTGCAAGGGTCCTGCCTGACACCGTTTGGGCCGCTCCGTGCAGCAAAGGCAGAATCTCGCGCATGACGGCCGGCACACCACCCGCTCGATGAAAATCCGGTACATTCGGCGCGGCAGCCGGATTAATTTTGGCAATCTGGGGGGTGCTGCGACACAGCTCGTCAAACCGGTCCATGGTAACGGTCACGCCGGCCTCATACCCGATAGCCGGCAAATGCAAAGCCACGTTGGTGGAGCCGCCGATAGCTGCTGTCAGCCGGATGGCGTTTTCAATCCCCTGGCGGTTGATGATCTGCCGGGCCGAAACGCCATGCTGAACCAAATCCACAATTCGCTGTCCGGAAAGCTGCGCGGCGCGCAGCCGATCGGCATGGGTCGCGGGGATAGTCGCTGTACCCGGCAGACAAATGCCCAGGGCCTCGGCCACGCATCCCATTGAATTGGCGGTGCCCAAAAATGAGCAGGAGCCGCAGGTCGGCATGACTTGATCTTCGAGCCGGTTGTATGTGTCTTCGTCAATTCGACCGGCCTTAAGCATCCCTAATCCCTCGGCAATGGAGGTGATGTCCGCTGCGCGTCCGTCGAACTCGCAACCGCCTTCGGCCGGCCCCCCCACAACATGAATCGAAGGAACATCCAACCGGGCTGCAGCCATCAGCATGCCCGGCACAATCTTGTCGCAGGAACCCAACAGCACGACACCGTCCAGCCGGTGGGCCTGCACCATGATTTCAATGCTGGCGGCAATAATCTCCCGGGACGGCAGGAGGTAGCGCATGCCTTCATGACCGTTGGCAATGCCGTCACAGGCCGCAATTACGCCGAACTCCAGCGGCGTGCCGCCGGCCTGGAGAATCCCCTGGTTCACATATTCAGCAACCCGGCGCAGGTTGCTGTGCCCGGGAACTATACGATTCCACGAGTTGGCGATTCCAATCAGGGGCCGTGAAAGGTCAGCGTCGCTGTATCCCATGGATTTGAAAAGCGCCCGCACCTTCGACCACCTGGGCCGCTGCAATATTTTTTGACTTCGCAACTTCAGCATCATAACAAATGTTTCTCCCTTAAATTGCTATTTAACGCTTATCGAGTTCTAACTGACGGCATGTTGCAAGATGCTGAAGGTGTCAGGTGTCAGTTAGCAGTGGTGCTAAGTACTGAAACCTGCAAAATTAGATTTTCAGTATCCTGAAATTGGATCTCAATCTTATTCAGAAAATGATTAATATCCTTATTTTTTTAATTTAAGGCAATCGCACCTTAAGGTTCAGCTTTGACAAAGGCCCTGACACCTGAAACCTAATTAATTTGCTAAGAGGCACACTCAGCACTGCGGAGTTCAAGGCGGCGCATTACCTGAAAGATAGCACCTCCGCAAAGCCGTGCCGCAAGGCAAGTTTTTCGAACATCTGGGAGAGTCCGGCGCCCAATGAGAAGACGGATCCGATCGTAAGATTCTGATTGGCGGTATCGTCGAAATAAAGATTCAGACTGGATTCCAGGCCGTCTTCCGGTAACCAGTAACATATCATGATGGGAACCCGCGGCAATGGGTGTAAAACCACCGATATATCGGATTCGAATTGTTTATCCACCTGTTTCCCGCCGAATATGCGCACCAGGTCGTCAAAAAGATCGGTGTAAGTGTCGGCGACCTGTTTCAGCGGCACTTCACAGCGTTTTTGAAAAAGCGGATAGCGTTCCTTGCCGTCTTTGAGTTCCCGAAAGGAGAGCCAGTTTCCAGTAGCCGGCAACCCTTTCCCCTGACGGATGTAATCGAAAAAGGGGACGGCCACCCAGGGATTGATATGGATGTCCGCCGAGAGTTTTCCGCTGATATCGACGCTGAAATCCTTGCCAAGCACCTTGAGTGTCAGCTTGCCGCCCGCGAAGACGGCTCCCACCCGTTCGGCTGCTTGAGCGAGGTCAATCTTACCGATCTCGTTTTGCAGGATTGCAAGATAATCGTCCCGGTTTTGTTCCAGGCTACCCTGATTTTCAGATTCATCGCAGAATCGATCAATGGCGGCCTGGTCCAGTTTTGGGCATTCCCGGATCTTTTTATGGCCCTGGTAAACAGCTCCGGCAAATGCCAGGCAGGTCTTCGCACCGCATTCGCGGCAGTTCGATTGATCAAGCAGCTTGAAAAGTTCCATGGCATTTTTGGGTCGCGGCATTTAAATTCTTCCTTAAAATTGACAGCTGAATGCCAATTGGATTTATTTAACTTGAAGTGTAAGGATCAGGATTTGCTTCCCACGAATGATTTTAGCCGTCAGCGATCCTTTGCTTTTTTCCAAAAGATCTTTTGCAGTTATCAAATCTGCAATAAACTGCTCATCGATTTCAACCAGAATGTCCCCGGGTTGAATCTTATCTTTTTCGGCCCGGCTTCCCGGGCGCACGGCGGATACCATCACACCCCGACCGGGTTCCAAGGACAGATATCCGGCCAGCTCCGGGGTGATTTCCTGAAGACTGAGGCCATAATCTTCCCCGATCTCCTGCGGAGCTTCCATGGGGATCGCCATTTCTTCAAATAAGCTTCGGGTGACGAAAATCGGCGCATCGAACTTTAAGGCCATGACAATGGCGTCACTGGGCCTGGCATCGATCTCGATCAGGGTCTCATCTTTTTTGATAACCAGCGTCGCAAAAAATACATTATCTTTGATATGGGTAATGACAACGCGCTGAAATTTTCCCCCTGTTTTGTCGATAATCCTGGCCAACAGATCATGGGTGAGCGGACGAAAGTGCTCCATCCCCTGAAGTTCTGATTGGATGGCACGCGCTTCGACAAGTCCGATCCAGATAGGGAAAGCGCGCTTCTCATCCGGATCGACCAGGGTAATCACGGGTTGTTGGCTTGCGGGGTCAACGATCAGGCGGTAGACCTTGACCTGAATAAGCGGTTCGGTGTCCGGTGCTGTTTTATCGGCTGTCCCGGCCTGGGAACAGGTTGAGGTCGCAAGCCAGAGCCCGATGATGACGAATACCTGCCATATTTTAGGCTGAGCAAATATGGGACCCATAAATGATGGAATATCAAAAAAAAAGGCACCCGGTCAAATTAAAAATCAAAATAACCGGATGCCTGTGTTTAAGACCAAAATTAAGTCGATATGCTTAACTATATGTTAGTGGTATGTTGATTTTTTGCGCTGCCTGCCAATGGCAGATCACAATTAGGGCTTGAGGTTTTACATTAATCTGATGATCACCAGCACCAGTATGACAATAACCAGGACGGCAATTAATAACCCCAGGGCATCCCCGCCGGCAGGCAGTTGATCAATTTGATCGGCCAGCTGGATGATTTCGGCCTCCGTTAAACTGTTAATGCGGGCATCAGCCTCCAGGGGGTCAACACCCTGGGAAATGATTGCGGACTTCACATCTTTGCGTGCCATAAATTGCATTACGGTTTCACGGGCCTCCTGGCTGCGACTCATGTTCAACATGGTTTCTGTTTCAACCAACGCAGCCACCGCTGGTTGATAAGGAACTGAAAGCAGCAGGGTTATCATAATCATTAGAATTGCGACGGGTTGAGCTTTTTTGCGAATCGGATGCATGTTCTTCCTCCTTGTAATACGATTGAATTATTAATTGCCTAGTTGTAATCAAATCATAATTTTGCCTAAATTTCAACTATCCGTTTATATCTATCTGATATTAATAGAAAACTATTAATCGCTGGGAAGAGCTGCAGGAGGGTTATTTTAGAAAATTACGAAATTTTTTGTCCAGAAAAGACTCGGGCCGTCGCCCGTGGATTCTTTCGACGATCTCGCCCCCTTTGACGAGAAATATCATGGGGATGGCAAACAATGCAAACTTCTCGACGGCTTTCTCACCATACCAGTAGACCGGAAAATCAATTTTCAGTGCGCTGATAACCGGCTGCATGGCCTCCGGACCTTCCAGGTCGATGCTGATGCCGATAATTTTCAGGCCCTGATCGTTAAATTTCTTATGCAGTTTATTTAGCGTCGGCAGCTCATCAATGCAGGGGCCACACCAGGCTGCCATAAAAACCATCACCAATCGATTTTTCCGGTCACCGATTTTGGCGTCCATGACCGACTCTTCAATTTTACTGATACTCGCTCCAGCTTCGGCCTTAACGGGAAAACCGATGAACACAATCACTGTCAGGGCCACAGTTATCCCAATAATACCGTATCCACCAGATTTCATCATTTTTATCCTATTTGGGACAGATATCGGAAAGCGGAAGGTGGAATGGGGAAGTCGGAAAAAAAGAAATTTGAAATCGAGATTTTAAGCCTACCTCCCACGATCTGTTTTCTACCTCAAAACCACTTCCACGCAACCCGCAACTCGCACCATTTGATTGGAGTCGAGTCCGATTTTCCGCATTCCGCCTTCCAACTTCCGAATTCTTGACCCCTTATTTATTGATCTGTTCCAAAACCGTTGCACAGTATTCCAGATCGGGTCGTTTATTGATATCATTGACCTGAATGTCGCGGATGATGCCTTTTTTGTCAATGTAAAACAGGGCTCTCTCGGAAACACCTCCGGATCGCAGTACGCCGTATCGAGCCGCCACCTCACCGTGGGGCCAGAAATCAGATAACACCGGAAACCACAGCCTACCCATCTGTTTGGTCCAGGCATACAGGGTTGGGATATTATCAACCGTGATACCGAGCAAAACGGCATCATTCATGTCAAACATATCTTTGACGATGTTGTATCCCGGCCACTGGTCGGAGCAGACCGGCGTCCAGGCTGCCGGGACAAATGAGATCACCACATTCTTTTTGCCGCGATACTGGCTTAAGGTAACTTTTTCGCCGGAGACGGAAGGCAATGTAAAGTCGGGTGCCTGATCACCGATTTTCACTTTTAATTCACTGTCAATGGGCTTGAGCTGCCCCGGGTTATAAATGTTGTCCTTAAAGGCCGCTGAAGCGCCAAAAGCGGGAGTGGCCAGCAAGATCGCCAAAAGGCCCATAAATTTGAATAACGCAATTGATGTTTTCATGGAATACACCTCCCAAGCCTCAATTGACTATTGAAGATTGAAGGACCCGCACCGTCCAGGATCCTGAATTTGGCCTTTTACGCTATGCCCTATGCCCAATGCTCACAAACCCGCAACCCGCCTACATCAACCCCGAATTCTGCAACAGTTTTTTCATCAATTCATCGGCATCACGGGCGCCGCCGAGTTGAGAATAATAAATTTTGTAAGATCCGTCCTGCATGATGCGAATACCGATAAAATAAGGGGTTCTAACCTCTCCCAGTTTTTTATGAATTTCGAAATCACCATCCGGAAAAAGCGGAAACGGAATATTGTAAACTTTTTTGAAATAACCCACCTCAAAGGTGGAGTTGCCGACCCCGATTCCGATGAGTTTGACTTTTCCTTTAAACTTCTCGTCGCTTTCAATTTTACGATACATTGCATTTACAGAAGGAGCCTCCTTCTGACAGAATGGTCAGTACATGCTGAAAATTTCGATCAGCACGACTTCGGCTTTGATCTCGGGTATGGCGAAGGTCTGTTTTCCGTTAACGCCTAAATACAGCTGTAATTCAGTGTCTTGAGGTGCGGCAAGCTCAATTTCAGGCAGTTGGCCGCCGACGGCCGGTGCCCGGGAATTGGCAGCGGCCGATGCCCCGGATAAGAATAAACACATTGCCGCTGCAAACACGATTTTCCAAATGAATTGCATGTTTCCGGACCTCCTTGAATATATTTGATTGATCGATGTGGACAGGTGCTTGATAACATACGGCAATATCCTCGGCGGGTCAACTTTTTACCTGAATTTTGTTGCCTGAATTTCGCATCAAATTCAGCCAATCGTTAAAACTAAAGGATTTTGACCGCCGACGTTGCAGAGGGGTATTTTCATGCATCATTCAGGTAAAAAATAGCTTTTAAACCGCTCGCTACTCTGCTAAGGTGCAGGGCGTCTTATCCGGCAACCGGGTTGACTTTGAGATATCTTATACAGTGAAGGTCATATCTATGGAATAATCAACGGCAAAGGGAAGGCGCTCATGACACGGATGAGAGTTTCTGCGACGATTTTAGCACTAGCAATCCTGGTATTTTCTGGATCGGTTTTCGCCTCCGATACGGCAACCTCCAAAGAGTCGGAAATAATTCTGGCCGCAACTGATCATCAAACTGAACCCGGCGCGGCCGATACGGCGCTCCATGGAAAAGACAGCGGGAGTCAAGACCATGACCAAACCGGCGAACACCACGGTGAAGGTCATGCAAACCTGGGCAACCTTCTTCCCCTGTGGAGTTGCATTCCGTTTGCCTGCATGCTTTTGTCCATTGCCCTGTGCCCGCTGTTGATGCCTGATTTCTGGCACCATCACTTCGGTAAAATTTCTGCATTGTGGGCGGCAACCCTCGGCGTCCCGTTTCTGATTGCATACAAAGGGGACGCCCTGTACGAGATTCTTCACATCATCCTGGCAGACTATGTACCCTTTATCATACTGCTGTGGTCTTTGTACACGGTTTCCGGCGGCATTCTGCTGCGCGGCAAGCTGCGGGGAACTCCGGTGGTTAATCTGATCATGCTCATCATCGGCACCGTGCTGGCTTCATGGATGGGTACGACCGGCGCCGCCATGTTAATGATCCGCCCGTTTTTGCGCGCCAACAATTACCGCAAAAACAGGACGTTCATGGTGGTTTTTTTCATCTTCCTGATCGCCAATGTGGGGGGATCACTGACCCCGTTGGGGGATCCGCCGCTGTTTTTAGGATTTTTGCACGGGGTATCATTTTTTTGGACGTTCAAAATTCTGCCCCAAATGGTGACGGTTGTCGTCCTGCTTTTGGTGATATACTTTATTCTTGACACTTACCACTACCGCAAGGAGGGTGTTTCGGCGCCGGCCGAGGACGATGTCAAACAGCCGCTGAAACTGGAAGGTGTGCACAACTTTATCCTGTTGGCCGGTGTGGTCGGGTCCGTGCTGATGAGCGGCATCGTAGACTGGGGAAATATCAATACGTTCGGGATTCACAGATCCATACAGGATTGGGTCCGGGATGCCCTGTTGATCATCATGGGAATTCTATCTCTGGTGACGACCAAGGTCAGTCTGAGAGAGGACAACGACTTTACCTGGTTTCCCATTATTGAAGTGGCATATCTGTTTATCGGAATCTTTATCACCATGATCCCCTGTTTGCTGATATTAAAGGCCGGATCCGACGGTGCCCTGGCATTTCTGGTAAACGGGGTGACCCGGCCGTTTCACTATTTCTGGGTAACCGGCGGTCTATCAAGCTTTTTGGACAACGCACCGACGTACCTGACTTTTTTTAACACCGCGCTGGGAAGCTTTTATGCCGGCATGCCGGAGCCCGCTGCGGTACCCTTGCTGATGACGGAAAAAGCCATCTACCTCGAGGCAGTATCAGCCGGAGCGGTCTTTTTCGGCGCGTGCAGCTACATCGGTAATGCGCCGAATTTTATGGTGCGGTCAATTTCCGAAGAAGCCGGCACCCCCATGCCAAGCTTTTTCGGTTACATCGTAAAATACTCGTTAATTTATTTAATCCCGTGCTTTGTAGTGGTTACCTTTATCTTTTTTTAAGACGATAGCAGGTCATCAATTCAGGGCGAAGCCGGCTGCCGGCACCGCCAAGAGTGGAAAATCGAAAGGAGTCGCTCAGTGATAGCCGAGCTGCTAAAATCCCGCATCGCCATTGTCGGCGGCGGCCGATTTTGCAAAAGATTTCTAGAGTTGTTCCATGGCAAGGATTTTCAAGACCAGCCTCTGACGATTCTGGGTGTGGCCGATTTGAACAGCCGTGCGCAGGGGGTTGTGTATGCCCGGCAGAGGGGAATTTTTGTCACGGCCGACTTCATGGATCTTCTCAGGCTCGATAACCTGCAGGTTCTGTTGGAGCTGACCGGCGATGTAAATCTCGTCAGCATCATCATGGAAAAAGCGCCGGTCGGAATCAAAATAATCAATCACATCGAGGCCCGCTCGATTTGGAGTTCACTCCAGGTTGAAAAGGAAAAGAGAACTGCATTAAAGGAATTGCGGCAGAATAACTTTAAGGCTGAAGAAATCGATGTTCTATTTGAAAAGTTTGCCGACCGCATGGGCGAAGTCGTTAAGGAACGCAGTGATCGATATGTTGAAATCGAAAGGGAGTTGGCCGAAAGCGAAAGAGCCCTGTCCCAAATAATTGAGGGCAGCACGATACCGACATTTGTTATCAACCGGGACCATATTGTAACCCATTGGAATAAAGCCATGGAGAAGCTTACCGGCGCTTTCTCCGGGGAGATGGTGAACACCAACCGCCAGTCAACGCCTTTTTGGGGCGAAGCACGCCCTACGATGGCCGACGTAATACTGGATCAAATCGATGAAGAAGAAATTCAGAAATTATACGGCGAAAAGTGGCGCAAATCAGCCCTGATTGAAGAAGCATATGAAGCTGAGGTGTTTTTCCCCCGGCTGGGGGAAAACGGAAAATGGTGCTGGTTTACAGCCGCACCGATAAAAGCGCCGGACGGTAGAATCGTCGGAGCCATAGAAACCCTCTGGGACAAAACGGAGGACAAAAAAGCGGAAGAAGAACGGGAACGCTACAACAAGGAGCTGAGTACGATGTGCACCATTTACAGCGCCTTGAATGCTCCCGCAGATCTAAATTCACGAATCAACCAGACCGTGGACGAATTGCTGAATTTTCTGTCGGCAGATGGTGTCTGTATCTATTTACAGAATCAGGACGGCAAATATTACCTGAGCAATTGCCGGGGACTGTCGGAGGAAACTTGCAAAAAGGTCAGCATTCTTGACCAGAACAGCATGATTCACCGGGTCACGCAGATGAATGAATACACCGTCAATGAGGTCTTGTCGGAAAGTTGTCCGGATGAAGTGTTCCTGATGCAGCAAGACAATATCGCTTCAATTGCCTATGTCCCCATCAGCAGCAAAGGAAAGAAAACCTTCGGCGTCATCCGCATCGGCAGTAAAAAACCCAAGTATTTCAATCACGAATTGAAAAGCGTTCTTGAATTGATCGGCAACCGGATCGGGTTGGCCATCGAAAATGCCATGCTGCAGGAGCAGTACATTAAATCGGAAAAAAAATATCGAACCCTGTTTAACAGCGACCCGCATCCCATATTCATTCTTGACAGCGAGACGTTTGAGATCCGGGACATGAATCAACGGGCCCAGGACAGCTATGGATATACGCGGGAGGAATTGCTGGGCCTGCAGTTCCTTGAGATAGGGGTAGAAAACGATAAAGAGCTGGCCCAGGCGCTGATCAATCTTACGGAAGATCAATCGCTGCTATTCACCAAAAAGCGGCACTACCGCAAAGGCCGCAAGCCGTTTTACGTCAATATCAATTTAAGCTACGCAAAATACGGCGAAGATAATGTCATCATGGTCTCCACCACCGACATCACTGAAGTTGTCGAAAAAGAGACCCAACTGATACAGGCCGGTAAAATGACCACCCTGGGCGTAATGGCCGCCGGCATGGCCCATGAAATCAATCAGCCTTTAAACGTCATCCAGGTCTGCGCCGACTTTTTTTTAAAGATGCTAAAAAGGGGTGCCAGAATTGACGATGATGACCTGCGAACCATGGCCAATGATATTGTCGCCAATGTCGAGCGGGCGACCGGTGTTATCAAACACGTCCGGGATTTTGCCAGACAATCCGAACCGGTTCGCAGCAGGGTAAACATCAACGATCCGATCAGGGATGTTTTCAAAGTCCTCGGTCATCAGCTCAAAGTCCATGATATCGATGTACATCTTGAATTGGAGCCGGATATGCCGGATATTATGGCCGAGCACAACCGATTGGAGCAGGTATTTATCAACCTGGTTTCAAATGCCATCGATGCGATGGATGAAAAAGTCAAACGGGCCGATTGCCAGGATTCGATCAAGCGGCTCTCCTTAAAATCTTATGCGCAGGAAGACCATGTCATCGTGCATGTCTCTGATACCGGTACCGGCATGTCGGAAGAGGTTAAAAACAAAATTATTGAACCCTTTTTTACAACCAAAAAAGTCGGCAAAGGGACCGGACTGGGGGTCAGTATCAGCTACGGGATCGTCAAAGACTACGGCGGCAGCATCGAAATTGAAAGCGAGATCGGCCGGGGCACAACATTTAAGCTGACGTTTCCGGCGCTAAGCGCTTAGCGCAGAGAGCATAGCGCAGAGGGCATAGCGCACCGGGATGATGATAATGGATTTTAGGTCCAGGTGTCAGGTTTCAGGTGTCAGCCCAGCCGCTGGCGGTGAAGCGGCCAGTTTGATCGAAAAAAGAAACTTCGGAAATCTAGTTTCATATGAGTAATGCCGCAGACCGCCGAAGTGGAAAGATCTACACTGGATGCTGGTCGCAAATTATTTTGTTGAGTAACAAGGGGAAATTCTCTAAGTTTGCAGTGTAAGGTAAATAGGGAGTTACGGAGGTTAGTTAGAAGAATTCTTATTTTAATTGTCTGTTCTCTGTCTTCTGTCATCTGATCGCCTGACACCTGAAAACTGAAACCCGGCACATGATTTTCAATAGTTTAATTTAGACTGTCTGTGCCATAAAAAAATTGGCAGTTGAGACCATGAACAAAATATTGATTATCGATGACGAACCCGACATTCTGCGGGTTCTCGGCATATCGCTGAAAGCTGACGGCTATGAAGTCATTCCGGCTCTCAATGGGACTGAAGGCCTGGAGGCCTTCAGCAGGGAAAAACCGCCCATCGTCATCACCGACATAAAGATGCCGGGAATGGACGGTATTGAAGTACTGGAGAAAATAAAACAGCTTAATCCCGACACGGAAGTCATCATCATTACCGGTCACGGCGATATTGACAACGCCATTGAATCCCTTAAATACGGTGCTTCGGATTTCATCAATAAACCCGTCAGGGACGAAGCCCTTTCAATCGCCCTGGCAAGAGCCAAAGAAAAACTTGATATCAAGCACAAGTTAAAAGAATACACCACCGATCTTGAAAAGAAAATCGAGCTTGCCACCAGTGAATTAAGAAGACAAACCAATTTTCAGATCAAGCTGATCCGCAGCTCAAACGATGGAATTGTCGCCACCGACCGGGATTTAAAGATTGTTATTTACAATCCCGGAGCCGAGAGCATCTTCGGCTACACCCAGGCCGAAGTAATTTACAAAATGGCGACACCGGAGCTTTTCCCGGCAGAAATCACCGACCAGTTTCGTGATGCCCTAAACGGTGATAACGGGATCAAGGACATTCCCTGGCGCGAAACCGCAATTGTCTCGCAGCACGGACAGCCCATTCCGGTCAGATTTTCGGGTTCCGTATTGCATGAAAACGGCAAAGAAATGGGTACCGTCGCCTTTTTCCAGGATCTGAGAGAAATTAAGCGGCTGGAAAAAGAGCTGGTTAAATCCGAGCGGCTGGCAGCCGTCGGCCAAACCGTTGCCGGACTGGCCCACGGCATTAAAAACATATTGCATGGTCTCAAGGGTGGCAGCTACCTGGTTGATATCGGGATCAAGCGCAATGACACCGAAAAGCTAATAAAAGGCTGGGACACGATAAAACGAAACATCGGCCGGACTTCGAATCTGGTGATGGATTTATTGTCTTACTCCAAAGAGCGTGAGCCGGAATATGAAAATTGTCTACCGAATGAAATAGTTAATGACGTTTACGAGCTGGTTAAAGCTAAAGCCAGCGAGAATCGAGTTAAAATCGTAGTTGAACCCGACGATACCATCAGTGAAGTGATCATGGATGGCAGCATCATTCATGAAGTTTTGCTGAATTTGGCATCCAATGCGGTGGATGCCTGCCTGTTTGATGAAGACGTGAGCAAAAACTGGCAGGTCAAACTGAAAACCGAGATGGAACCGCACCATGTCATTAAATTTGAAGTTTCAGATAACGGTGCCGGCATGGACCAGGAGGTTTTGCAGAAGCTCTTTACCTCATTTTTCAGCACCAAAGGGCACAGAGGTACCGGTTTGGGCCTGATGGTCACCCGCAAACTCATCGAGGAGCACCAGGGCAAGATCGCGGTGACGTCCCAGCTGGGACGGGGAACCACCTTTACGGTGCGGCTGCCGTACAAGACCTCTGTTGCCGGCCCGCTGGGGAAATGATTTTGCAGCAGGCCAACTTATTTTATATGAAGCTTATTGATTACTGAGAAAAATAGCTGGGTACTTTCACAAGGAGGTTGCACAATGGGTAAAAAAGTACTGGTTGTAGATGATGATCCGGATGTCCGGTTGTTTAGTGTTACGGTTTTGGAAGAAAACGGGTACACCCCCCTGGAGGCCGCCAATGGCGAAGAAGGCCTTAAAATGATCAAGGAAGAAAAACCGGATTTGGTAATCCTGGACATTTTGATGCCGCGACAGAGCGGAATCCGGCTGTACCGCGAACTGAAGACCGACAAAGCGCTTAAAAAGGTGCAGGTGATCATTCTTTCAGGCATCGCCAAGAAGACGTTTTTGCGCTCCCAAAAGGCCCTGACCGAATTTGGTGGCGAGGAGGTTCCGGAACCCAAAGTATATCTGGAGAAACCGGTCGAGCCGGAGGTATTGGCGGAAGAAATAAAAAAGATTTTGGGATGATCCCCTTAACCGGACAAGCTGGGATTGAAGATTGAATATTGGTAATTGAATATCTATGGATGTCGCTCTGCTCCGTTCTTTTTAAAATAGAAGGAATACCTTAAATATTCAATATTCAATCGGAAATATTCAATCGTTAAAAAATGCGGAGAGTAACTGATACCATGAAGATTACGAGACTACTTTTTGTCACCAAATTTGAGGAATTGGGATTCGATGCCGTTCAGTCATTGCTGAGCTTAACCAACGCTGATTTGAATCACATTATCTTTATAAACGTCATCGAAAGGGATCGATTTGCCATGAGCCGGGTGGGTTACCGCAAGGATGAGGAAATCCGGTTGCGGGAAGCGGCCAACATTCGATTTATAGACTGGTCTGAAAACCTGTTCGAGCAAGGCCTGGAGGTCGGTGTCTATATTGTGGTCGGCAGCCTGGTTTCAGAAGTCATCAAAGCCGCGCAAAAAGAGGATGCTGATCTTATCGTCATCGGACGTTCGCACAAAGGCGTGCTGGAGCATCTGTATTCAGGCTCGGATGTTACCGAATTGTTGCGCCGGGCGGCAACCCCCGTGCTGGTATACAAACATTTATCGGAAACAGCGATTTCCATTGAAAAGCCCTTTGAAAGGCCCTTGCTGGCAATCGACTGGTCACCGGCCAGCATGATAGCGGTTGAGTATTTAAAATCGCTGAAAGATGTGATACGCGAATTAAGCATCGTCCATGTGGCCAGTGAAAAGGATTTAAAGGGCTCATCCGCCATGGCTATCCAGAAAACCCGCAAGCAGGCCAGGACCAAGCTCGAGGAGATCTGCGCAATTTTCGAAGCCGAAGGCATCAAAGCCAGAGAACACCTTTATATCGGTGAACCGGAGGAGGAAATTGATAAGGCCGCCAGGGATTGTCAGTCGACCATGATTGTTCTCGGTTCTTCAGCTAAAAACGCCTGGGTTGAAAAATGGCTCGGCAGCACCCCGCAGAGCATCGCTGAAAATTCTGTTTATCCGACGTTGTTGATACCGCCGGAGAAGGTATGAATTGGCTATTGAATATTGAAAATTGAATAATTATGGAAGTCGCTTTGCTCCGTCAATTTTTGTAGAGGCCTTTTCAAATCGATCCGCCGGAGGCGAACCTAAGTTATTCAATATTCAATCTACAATATTCATTATTTTAAACGGGAGGCTTTAATGGCGGTAATCACCATTTCAAGACAATTCGGAGCCGGTGGCATCACCCTCGGGAAAATGGTCGCGGAGAAATTAGGCTATGCCTTCGCCGATACGGAAATCATCAAAATGGTTGCCGAAATGGCCAATGTGTCGACTCATTTTGTGGAAACCGTGGAAAAAGAGGCCGGCGGCAAATTTTCGAAGATTGTCAACAGGCTGGTTTCAAAGCCTTTGCTGGAGCGAGTGCTCAAGGATGAGCGCGGCTATATTGACGAAGAAATATATCTGGATTATCTCGTATTGATCATCGCTCAAATGGCTGATGAGGGCGATGTTGTGGTTCTCGGTCGCGGAAGCCAATATATTTTAGGCGACCATCCGGACGCCTATCATTTTATGCTGATTAATGAGTTCGACAACCGGGTAAAATTCATGAGAGACAGCTATAACCTTTCCCAGAGCCGGGCGGTGCAGGTGGTAAAAAACGAAGACAAACGTCGGTTGAATTTATATCGAAAATTGCATAAAACCGACTATGAAAAACCCAGCCTGTATCATCTGGTGCTGAATATGAATAAAATCAGCCTGGATGAGGCCAGGGAGCTGATATGCAGTCTGGTACCCTCTTGAAATTAACAGAAATTTGGAAATCCTTTTTAATGCGAACGACGGACGATGGGAAAAGTAACGACCGAAAAATTTCGCCCAACTATCTGTATTTCATACTTGACAGATCAAAATAATATCTGATATTCAAATAAGCTTTATTAATCCAATTACAAAACTTGCACCATCCAAATCCAATTCAGGCGAATGTTTTTTGATTTTAAAAAAAACCGCGCCTGGGCCGAAAACCTCGCCATAGTGATGCAGATCGGCCTGACGATGGCCGGTTGTATCGTTTTCTGTTTCTTTATTGGGCTATACCTGGACAAGTGGATCGGTACCAGAGGTATTTTTGTCGCAATTTTCACCGTGCTGGGAGTCATCGGCGGGGCAATTACGGTTTATCGACAAATTGTTAAAGTTTTCCAGCAAAAGGAATAAGAATCTGAATCGGGGAACACCGAATAATGGAATCAGTAAGGGACACTCAAAAGAAATATGGTTCCCTGGCGGTGACCGCAGCAATTTTTATCGGGCTCGTTATGATCCTGGCCGGTCATAAACCGGTCGCCAAAGGACTCATCCTTGGAAGCCTTTTCAGTGTGATTAATTTTGTGCTGATGGGCGAGACCCTGCCGGTTAAAATGGGAAAATCCAAGCGGAAAGCCTTATTTTTTTCTCTGGGATCGATCCTGTTCAGATATCTGCTGATGGCGATCCCGCTTTTTCTGGCAATCAAAATGGAACAGTTTAGCCTGATTGCTTCCATATGCGGGCTATTCATGGTGCAGCTGATGATTCTGGCCGATCATCTTATCGTCGCTATATTTTCGGGCTACAACAATCAGATATGATGATCCGCGAACAATAAAAACCGTTATAACTTTTTTGCGATGAACGAACTCGGAAAAATCCATCAGTTAATTATTCCCTTCCTGGGGCACAATCTGACATTTAATCTGGAAGCCATTGCCATGACCTGGATTGTATGCGGGCTGCTGATTATTTTCGGTCTGCTGGCAACCTACAAAAAAGCGAGGATTCCCGGATCGTGGCAAATCCTCGGCGAACTATTTGTGACGCAGTTTTTCAGCCTGGCTGAAGATGCTCTGGACAAGGAGATGGCCAAAAAATACGGCCCCCTGATCTGCGCCCTGTTCATGTTTTTAGTTTTGTCCAACTGGTTGGGGATTCTGCCCCATTTAGAGGAGCCGACCCGGGATTTGAACACCCCCTTGAGTTTGGGTATCATGGGATTTGTGATTGCGCATTATGTCGCAATTAAAACCAAGGGCCTGAAAGCCTATATCAAAGAATATTTCGAGCCGATATTTTTCATGATGCCGTTGAATCTGATCGGTGAATTGGCCAAAATTGTGTCGATTTCCTTCCGTTTATTCGGCAACATCATGGGCGGGTCGATAATTATTCTGGTAGTATCTTATCTTACCTACAACATACTTTTGCCCCCGTTTTTGAATGCGTTTTTCGGATTATTTGTGGGAGCAATACAAGCATTTGTGTTTACCATGTTGACGTTAGTATATATTTCTGTGCAGGTTAAATAGCTTATGCCCTTTGATGTACAAACCTGGATTGGGATTGCCGCCTATACCGGCGGCGGTCTGGCGATGGGACTCGGAGCCATTGGGGCCGCGATCGGCGAAGGTTATACGGCTGCTGAGGCCAATTACGCACTATCGCGCGCGCCGCAGAGCGCCGGTGACATATTCAAAACCATGCTGGTCGGACAGGCCATCGCCGAGTCGGCTTCTATTTTTGCCCTGGTGGTTGCCATGCTCCTGCTTTTTACGGATTTTAGTTCAGGATCTCTGGTAACCGTATTCGCAGTCATGGCAGCCGGATTATCAATGGGTTTCGGTGCCATCGGATCCGGCGTGGGGTCGGGATTTCCCGCCGCAGCGGCGTGCACCGGCATGGCGCGACAGCCGGCCATGGGCGCGCGCTTGACCACAAATATGCTGGTCGGCTCCGCTGTGTGTCAGACGCCGTCTATTTTTGCATTGGTCACGTCATTTATATTGATATTTACCGATTTTTCGGCGGAACCGTTTAACCCCGCGGGAGCGGCCGTCATGGGTGCCGGACTGGCCGCCGGACTGGCCGCTATCGGCTCCGGCATTGGCGGCGGCGCAGTGGCCCAGGCTAGCTGCGAGGGCATCGCCCGCAATCCGGGTTCGCAGAAACAGGTGGTCAACGTCATGCTGCTGGGGCAGGCCATTACGCAAACCCCTGCCATTCTTGGCCTGCTGGTCAGTTTTATCCTGATCTTCAAACAATTTGAGGCGACCGATGCCATTGCCCCAGGCATGGCCTTATTCGCTTCGGGTTTATGCATGGGTATCGGGGCCATCGGGCCCGGTATCGGAGAAGGCATTGCATCGAGCGGCGGGGTACGCTGGATAGCCAAGAACCCTTCCATTGCCGGTGAGTTAACCCGCACGATGCTGGTGGGGATGGCGGTTGCAGAATCCACGGCAATCTATTCAATGGTGATCGCATTGGTCCTGATCTTTGTCGTCTAATTTAGCTGACCGGGGCCTGGCAATCGTATCGTATACACGACATAAATTTATTCAGATAGGAGGACGATAATGGCAATCGAAGGAGCAGATCTGGTAAAGGCTGCAGCTTTTTTAGGTGCAGGATTATCAATGGGACTGGGTGCTATCGGACCCGGTGTGGGCGAAGGCATGGCGGCAGCCAAAGCCTGTGAAGCGATCGGCAGAAATCCCAAGGAAGCGGGCCTGCTGACCCGCACCATGCTGGTCGGACAGGCGGTTTCAGAGTCTACCGGAATTTATTCGCTGGTCATCGCGCTACTGTTATTGTTTGTCGTTTAATATTCTTGAAATAGTTTACGCCTCGCATCGCACTCCCAACGGGTTTAAACTATTGAGTCGGAGTCGGGTGGAATACGTCCTATGCAAATCGTCAGCAATATCGCACTCATCACGATCAATGAAACCTTGATTGTGCAGCTGATTTCCTTCCTGCTGTTTTTGTTTATCATCAACCGGGTGATGTTTCGACCGCTGAGCAAAGTGATTTCCGAACGCCAAGCGCACATTGATTCCCTGCAGCAGGAAATCGCCGATCAGCAAGACGAGCTTCAAAATATAGCCAAACAAATCAAAAAAAGAGAGCAGAATATTTTGCGGGAAGCATACGAGATTTTCCATAAGCACCAGGAGAACGGCAGCACCGAAGCGGTGGAGATTATCGCCGCAACACAGCACGAGATTGCGGCGTTAAAGGAAAAAACCACCAAAGATATCAACAGGCGGATCATGGAGCTCAACAACCAGCTAAAGGCCGAATCCGAGGACCTGGTGTTGCGCGTCATGGAAAAGATTCTTGATCGGAGAGTTGCTTCATGAAATTGGCCAAAAAAATATTGGCCCCCATCGGCTGTCTATTCGTGGTCTTGGTTATTTTCCATCTGTTCGCGTCGGAAGCGCTGGCAGGCGAATCCGAGAGCGGCTGGCGCTCGAGTTACGACCTGATCATGATGTGGCTAAACTTTGCAATCCTGGTCGGTGTGTTTATCAAATTCGGCAAAAATCCGATAAAGGGCTTTTTCAAAGATCAGAGGGAAAACATATCCCGTACGATCGGGGATATTGAAGCGCAAAAACAAGAAAACCTCGCCCAAATCCAGCAGACCCAGCAATTAATGCAGGAGAACAGCGATCGTTTCGAAAGTATTAAGAAAAAAATCATTGTCGAAGGCGAGACCAAGAAACAGGATATCATCGAAACTGCGCGGCGGGAGAGCCAATTGATGATTGACCACGCCAATTTCTGGATCGAACGCCAGGTTCTGCAGGCCAAACAAAAGCTTAAATCCGAACTGATAGATGATGCCTTCAGACAGGCCCTGCAGCGGCTGCCCCAGGCGCTAACCCGGGAAGACAAGCAGAAAATCATAAACCGCTACCTGGCCGAAATCGATAATCTGTCCCCGTAAGTTTTTAAGCAATCGGAGCAGTCGGTGATTGTTGGCCGCGGCGCAATTTTTAACCGACAGCGCCATGAAATATCGACCATACGCCTGATTTCCCGCCCGGCGACTGGATGGCATAACGAATACCCCCCGCAGCAGTCACAGCGGTTTGTGCTGCGTTTATGGCGGGCCCGGCCGCTGATCCCCAACCCCTACGCCAGCATAAATTACCCTCTTGACCGGCACTGATTAATCCATTATACCATCCTGTTAGAACCAATAGGATTAAAGTAAACTGGCCCCGTTGCAATGGGGCCGGGTTTACTATTCGTCGCATAATCTGTTTCATCGTTCTCAAAGCATTCATTTTGATGCTTGGGGGGGAACATTAACTTATCCTATAGGAAAGAAAGGAGAGTGTTATGAAAAAACTAATTATTTTTTGTTTAGCCATCCTGATGGTGTTGTCGTTTGGCGCCATGGCCGGAGCCCGAACACTAAAGGTGGGTTTGGATGCCGGTCCGGTGTCGCAGGATCCCCAGGTGCAGCTGTCGGGCGGCATGCTGCAGTATTCGCACTGGGTTTTCGATCCCCTCGTTCGCTATGCCCAGGACATGCATTTCGAACCCCGCCTGGCTGAAAGATGGGAGCGCATCGATGATTTGACCATGCGTTTTTATCTGCGCAAAGGCGTCAAATTCCACAGCGGCAATCCCTTCACGGCCGCGGATGTCAAATTTACCTTTGAGCGCTTCTATAATAGTGCTGATTTTAAAGGACTTTTCACTCCCTTCGAAGGCTGCTCGATTGTTGACGACCACACCGTTGATATCAAAACCAAAAAACCCTATGCGCTGTTGATCAACATGGCCACCTATATCTTCCCCCTTGACAGCAAGTTCTACTCCGGCACGGATGCTACCGGCCAGCCGAAAGATGCGGTCGTAAAAGTCGGGCCATCTTTTGCGCTTTACAACGAATCCGGCACCGGGCCTTACCGGGTCGTCGAGTGGGAACAGGGAGCCAAATATGTATTGGAAAGATTTGCCGATTACTGGGACAAAAATTCGCCCGGCAATGTCGATAAGATCATCCTGACCCCGATCAAGGAAGATGCCACGCGCGTAGCGGCGCTGCTCTCCGGGGATGTGGATTTTATTTCACCCGTCCCGCCCCAGGACTTCGATCGCATCCGCAAGGATAAAAAAGTCAAGCTGGTGACCTACCCCGGCGGACGGATTATTACGGTTCAGTTGAACGAGAAACGACGGCCGGAATTCGCGGATGTTCGGGTGCGGCAAGCCATCGTATATGCCGTCAATAATGTCGGCATTGCCCAAAAGATCATGAAAGGCACGGCCACGCCGGCCGGCCAACAGAGTCCCAAAGGCTATATGGGACATAATCCGGCTCTAGAACCGCGCTTCAATCTGAAAAAAGCCCAGGCCCTGATGAAAGAAGCCGGGTTGGAAAACGGGTTTGAGTGCACCATGATTGCGCCCAACAACCGCTATGTCAACGATGAAAAAATAGCCGAAGCGTTCGCTTCGATGTTGGCCAAAATTAATATCAAAGTGAACTTAAAGACCATGCCCAAAGCCCAGTACTGGGATGAATTCGATGCCCAGGCGGCTGATATTCAAATGATCGGCTGGCACTCGGATACGGAAGATTCCGGTAATTTTTCCGAATTTCTGGCAATGTGTCCCAACAAGGAAACCGGCTACGGTCAGTATAACAGCGGAAACTATTGCAATACCAAAATTGATGAACTGACCCTTGCGGCCCAGTCCGAAACGGATTTGAAAAAACGGGCCATGATACTGCAGGATATTGAAAAAATCTTGTATGATGAAGCCGCATTTGTACCATTTCACTGGCAGAACCATTCCTACGCCGGTAAAAACAAGGTCGGCATCAAGGAAATAGTCAACACCATGAATTTTCCGTATTTCGGTGATCTGGTGTATAAATAATAACTGCCAGTGGTTTGTGGTCAGTTGGATGTTGAAAAAATAGCCAAATTCAAATCTGCGCTGCTAGCATTGCAAAAGAAGCCAGTCGAGTTTGACAGTTGGGGCAGGCATGCGTTATTCGTTGTAACGCCCCTGCCCCAATTATGTGATCCAAGACACAGTTTACCCGATTCAAGCCCCCCTTTTTGTAAAGGGGAATTTTAACTACACACAACATACCACACGCAACATACAATATCCATGTTCGCATTCATCGTCAGACGTATCATTCAAGCCATCATCGTTATGCTGGTGATCGGGCTGGTGGGATTCGTCATCCAGCACCAGATCGGAGATCCGGTCCGGGATCTGGTGGGAGAACGGGTCACACCGGCTGAACGCGCAGTTATCCGGGATCGGCTGGGTTTGAATGATCCAGCCTATATCCAGTATTTTCGCTTTGTAAAAAATGCCTGCCAGGGGGATCTGGGGTTTTCATTCTTTTACAAGAAACCGGCCCTGGAGGTCATCGTTTCCAAAGCTCCCGCAACCATTGAACTGGTCATTGTCACCGCCATTATCCTGGTGGTCGTCTCCATTCCGGCCGGTATTTATTCCGCCATTTATCCCAAGAGCTGGATTTCGCGCATCATCATGGCGGCCAGCACCATCGGCGTGGCCATGCCGGTGTTTTTAACGGCCATCGCGTTGATCTATTTTTTCGGGGTGGAACTGAACTGGCTGCCATCCTATGGTCGGGGAGAGACGGTCAGCATCTGGGGCTGGGAAAGTGGCTTTTTCACATTGGATGGCTTAACGCACCTGATTCTACCCAGTATATCCCTCTCAACGATTATGTTGCCGCTTTTCATCCGTCTGGTCCGCGCCGAGATGATGGAAGTCCTGGAAACCGAGTATATCAAGTTTGCCTGGGCCAAAGGACTGCATCGCCGACGCGTCTGGTACCTGCATGCCTTTAAAAACACCCTGCTGCCTGTCATTACCGTTTTTGGCGTTCAGGTGGGAATATTGTTTGCTTTTACAATTTTAACGGAAACCGTTTTCCAGTGGCAGGGAATGGGATTTATGTTCCTGGAAGCCGTCGAGCGCTCGGATACCTCGCTCCTGGTTGCCTACCTGGTGCTGGTGGGTGTGATTTTCGTGGTCGTCAACACCATCGTCGACATCGTCTACGGATTAGTTAATCCGATGGTACGAATAGCGGGGGCGAAATGAAAACCTGGGATCGGTTCAAAAAATCTTATTTTCTACACAGCTTTAGGCGGGATCCCGTTGCAATGGCCAGTTTTTCGGTTCTCTTGATATTGGTTTGCATCAGTTTACTGGCTCCGGTCATCGCGCCTTATAACACCTACGATACCGCAACCTTCGATATCATGGATGCTGAAACCCCGCCTTCCTGGATGGCGGGCGGCAGTGAAATGTTCATGTTGGGAACCGATATCCAGGGCCGGGATCTTTTGAGTACGATGATTTACGGATTGCGGATTTCTCTGCTTATCGGCGTCGGTGCGGTATTTTTCCAGGCCCTGGTAGGAATCGCGGTCGGCCTGATATCCGGATATTTGGGAGGAAGGCTGGATTCGTTGTTGATGCGCTTGGCAGATATTCAGTTTTCAATTCCCTACCTGATCGTTGCAATTTTCGCCAGTGCGATCTTTAAACTGGCGTTTGGTATCGGACGCTATGAAGATCTGGCCGTGGTGCTGTTGATCATTATCATCGGACTGTCGCAATGGCCCCATTACGCCCGAACCGTCCGGGCTTCGGTTCTGGGAGAAAAGAACAAGGAGTACGTGGAGGCCGCCAGGGTAATCGGAATCAGCAACCGTCAGATCATGCTGCGTCACATCCTGCCCAACACCATGACGCCGGTTCTGGTTATTTCCACCATCCAGGTCGCCAATGCAATTATGAGTGAAGCCGCCCTTTCGTTTTTGGGCCTGGGAATGCCCATTACCAAACCCTCTCTGGGATCATTGATTCGCGCCGGATTCGAATATATCTTCAGCGGATCCTGGTGGATCACTTTCTTTCCCGGGGTCCTGCTGGTAATTGTTGTGTTGGTGATACTCCTTCTGGGGGATTGGCTGAGGGATGTGCTCAATCCGAAGCTTTACAAAGG
>Ga0210064_1000054_pt1 | contig 51523 bp, 42 predicted proteins | sample Muzzi_CordC_D2_FD_185531 | JGI IMG/M metagenome (GOLD analysis project Ga0210064, IMG submission 185531) | Wetland microbial communities from San Francisco Bay, California, USA, that impact long-term carbon sequestration - Muzzi_CordC_D2 (SPAdes) | ecosystem: Environmental > Aquatic > Marine >... | reverse complement strand
GAATTTCTCCAGGCTTCCGTCGGGTTTCTTGGAATCCAGGATAAACGGATTTTTGCCTTCGGCTTTTAATGTCGGGTTGTAACGATACAACGGCCAGTAGCCGGACTGCACCGCCAGGTTTTCTTCCTCCTGGGCTTTGCCCATCCCCGCTAAAATGCCCTGGTTGATGCAGGGACAATAGGCGATGATCAATGATGGGCCGTCATAGGCTTCGGCTTCGACCAGGGCTTTGATCAATTGCTGCTTGTTGGCACCCATCGACACACTGGCCACATAGATATAGCCGTAGGTCATCGCGATGCGACCCATGTCTTTTTTGGGTGTCTTTTTGCCGGAAGCGGCAAATCGGGCTACCGAACCGGTCGGTGTTGCCTTGGAAGATTGACCGCCGGTGTTGGAGTAAACCTCGGTGTCCATAATAAGCATATTGATGTCCTCACCGGTGGCCAGAACATGATCGACGCCGCCATAGCCGATGTCGTAGGCCGCCCCGTCTCCGGCAAAGATCCAGAAGGACTTTTTGGTGAATAATTTGGACTTTTCGGCGATCTGAGCCAGAAGACCGTTGCCGTTTTGAGCCGGCAGCAGCGCCTTTAACCGGTCACCGTATTGGCGCGAGCCGGCGGGATCTTTCATATTATCCAGCCAGCCGGTCATGGCGTCCTTGATTTCCTGGGCCACATCCGTGCCAAGGGCTTCCCGTATCAAATCCGCCAGTTTATTGCGTTGTTGGAAGGTGCCCAGCAACATGCCGTAAGTGAATTCAGCCGAATCCTCAAACAGGGAATTGCCCCAGGTGGGACCGAATCCATCCTTGTTGACACAATACGGAATGGCCGGTGCCGAGCCGCCCCAGATGGAACTGCACCCGGTGGCATTGCCGATCAGCATGCGTTCGCCGAACAGCTGGGTGATCAGTTTGGCATAAGGTGTCTCACCGCAGCCGGCACAGGCACCCGAGAACTCCAGCAGCGGCTGACAAAACTGGCTGCCCTTGACCGTATTGCGGCCGGTCAGGTTGTCGCGCACCGGCAGATCCTCGAAATAGCTCCACAGGGGGACCTGTTTTTCGGTCTGGGTCTCAAGCGGCTTCATGACCAGAGCTTTTTTCTTGGCAGGACAGATGTCCGCACAGTTGCCGCATCCGTAGCAATCCATGGTATCGACCTGAATTCTGAAGTGGTAGTCTTTCAGATCCTTGCCGATCGCTTTTTTGGCTTCAAAACCCGCCGGTGCATTGCTCAGTTCTTCTTCAGTCAAAAGCACCGGCCGGATGGTGGCATGGGGACAGACCATGGCGCACTGGTTGCACTGGATGCAGTTGTCCATAATCCATTCCGGCACGTTGATGGCAACACCGCGTTTTTCATAGCGCGTGGTGCCCACCGGAAAGATTCCGTCCGGCGCAAAAGCGGAAACCGGCAGTTTGTCGCCCTGTTGCACCAGCATCGGACGCATCACATTTTTAACGAAATCCGGTTCTTTTTTCTCCGCTTTTTGCTGGCCTGCGGACTCGGCCCAGCTTGCCGGATATTTGATTTCAACCAGATTTTCCAGGGTTTTGTCCACCGCGGCAAAGTTCATGTCGACAATTTTTTGGCTTTTTTTGCCGAACAATTTTTGAATCTGATCTTTCAGGTAGCCGAGGGCATCATCCACCGGTATCACATTGGCCAGTTTGAAAAAGGCCGTCTGCATGATCATGTTAATCCGTCCGCCCAATCCCACTTCACCGGCAATTTTTACGGCATCGATGTTATAGAACTTCAGTTTCTTGCGGGCGATGGTGCGGCGCATTTCTGCCGGCAGCTTTTCATCCATCTCCGCCAGGGTCCAGGGTGAATTCAGAACAAAAATTCCTTCGTCTTTGATGCCTTCCAGCAGATCGTAAACGTCCACGTAGTTGGCTTTATGACAGGCAACGTAATCGGCCGTGTCGATCAGATAGGTAGACTGGATCGGTTTGTGACCGAATCTTAAATGCGAGATGGTAATACCGCCGGATTTTTTCGAATCATAGGAAAAATAGGCCTGGGCAAACATGTCGGTGTTGTCGCCGATAATTTTAATCGCGCTCTTGTTGGCACCCACGGTTCCGTCGGCCCCAAGGCCCCAGAATTTGCACTGCACGGTGCCTTGCGGCGTTACGTCCAGGCTGTCGCCGACCTCCAGTGAGGTCTGGGTCACGTCATCGACGATGCCGACCGTGAAATGATTTTTGGGGTTGTCGCTTTTCATGTTGTCGAAAACCGCCATCGCCATGGCCGGGTTGAATTCTTTGGATCCCAGTCCGTAGCGTCCATTGAGGAGTTTGGGGGTTTGGCCTTTTTCCATATAGGCCGTGCACACATCCAGATAAAGCGGTTCGCCCAATGCCCCCGGCTCTTTGGTGCGATCGAGCACCGTGATAATTTTTGCGGTTGGCGGAATTGCCTTAAAAAGGTGTTCTGTTGAAAATGGGCGGTAAAGCCGAACTTTGACCAGGCCCACTTTTTCACCTTTGCCACTGAGGTAATTGATGAGCTCTTCAAAGGTTTCGCAGGAAGATCCCATCGAAATCACAACGTGCTCGGCTGCCGGATCACCGACATAATCGAAAAGATTGTAACTGCGGCCGGTCAAATCACTGACCTGTTTCATATATTCATCGACAATGCCCGGCACCTTCAGATAATAGGAATTGGCCGCTTCCCGATTCTGGAAATAAATATCGGGGTTCTGGGCGGTTCCCCGCAACTCGGGTCTTTCCGGGTTGGCGCCCCGGGCACGAAATTTAGCGATGGCATCCCAGTCCGCTAATTTGGCCATGTCTTTGTAATCGATAACGGCAATTTTCTGAATTTCGTGGGAGGTTCGAAATCCGTCAAAAAAATGGACAAACGGGAGGGAGGACTTGATGGCGGACAGATGCGCCACCAAACCCAGATCCATGATTTCCTGCACCGAGGATGCCGCCAGCAGGGCAAAACCGGTCTGGCGCACCGCCATGACGTCCTGGTGATCACCAAAAATGGACAGGGCGTGAGCAGCCAGGGCCCGGGCCGAAACATGCAGCACACCGGGCAAGAGCTCGCCCGACATTTTATACATGTTGGGGACCATCAACAGCAGCCCCTGAGAGGCCGTAAATGTCGATGTCAAGGCGCCGGCGGCCAGGGAGCCGTGCACCGATGCAGCAGCACCGGCTTCGGACTGAAGCTGACGCACCGTCAGGGTTTGGCCGAAAATATTTTGGCGTCCATCAGCGGCCCATTCATCTGCAATTTCGCCCATGGGTGAGGAAGGCGTGATCGGATAAAGGGTGCACATGTCGCTCATGGCATAGGCCACATGGGCCGCAGCGGTGTTTCCATCCATTGTTTTAAATTTTTTAGCCATAAAAATACTCCTTATAATTTATTCGAGCAGATTGCTCAATTTGGGTAGACTTATGTCAACAGATCCTCAAAAAAATCGTTGCCTTTGTCATCCACGATAATAAAGGCCGGAAAATCTTTGACGGAAATCATGTAGATGGCTTCCATGCCCAGCTCGGGATATTCAATTAATTCGACATGGGTAATGCATTCTTTGCCGAATCTGGCGGCCGGACCGCCGATGGAACCCAGATAAAATCCGCCGTATGTTTTGCAGGCATCCGTTACCGGTTTGGAGCGGTTGCCTTTGGCCAGCATAATCATGGAGCCGCCGTGCGCCTGAAAGATGGGCACATAAGGGTCCATCCGGCCGGCGGTGGTGGGACCGAAGGACCCGGACGGAAACCCGGTCGGGGTTTTCGCCGGGCCGGCATAATAAATAATGTGGTCTTTGAAATAATCCGGCAGAGGATCGCCGGCATCCAGGCGCTCTTTCAGTCTGGCATGGGCGATGTCCCTGGCGACCACAATGTTGCCCGTCAGCCGCAGCGGCGTCGCAACCCGATATTGACTGAGCTGCTGTCGGATCTGCGCCATGGGTCGGTTCAAATCGACACGCACCGCATCTTGACCGGCAACCTCAACTTGCGGCAGGTATCGGGCCGGATCGGTTTCCAGCTGTTCCAGGAAGATACCATCGCGCGTAATTTTGGCTTTTGCATTGCGGTCGGCACTGCAGCTGACGCCCAGGCCGATCGGACAGGATGCCCCATGGCGCGGCAGGCGGATCACGCGGGTGTCCAGACAAAAATATTTCCCGCCGAATTGGGCACCGATTCCAAGCTCGCGAGAAATATTCAGAACCTGATCTTCAAGTTCCAAATCCCGGTAGGCGAAACCGGATTCCCCGCCTTCGGTCGGCAATCCATCGAGGTATTTGGCGCTGGCCAGCTTCACGGTTTTTAAATTTAATTCGGCTGATGTTCCTCCGATAACAAAGGCCAGATGATAGGGCGGACAGGCGGCCGTTCCCAATGTTTTCATCTTGGCTTTCATAAATTCAAGCAGTTTTTGAGGGGTCAAAACAGCTTTGGTTTCCTGATACAGGTATGTCTTATTGGCAGAGCCCCCGCCTTTGGCGATGAACAAAAATCGGTACGCGTCGCCTTCGGCAGCGTACAGATCGATCTGGGCCGGCAGGTTGCATCCGGTGTTTTTCTCCGCATACATGTCAAGGGGAGCATTCTGGGAATAGCGCAGGTTGCCCCGGGTATAGGCGTTATAGACACCTTTTGACAACGCCGCTTCATCTGAAAAATCGGTCCAGACCCGCTGCCCTTTTTTCCCGATGATGATCGCGGTACCGGTATCCTGGCACATCGGAAAAACCCGTTCGGCAGAAATAACGGCATTTTTCAATAGTTCAAGCGCCACATAGCGGTCATTGGCCGAACTTTCCGGATCATCGAATATTTCCCCCAGTAATTTCAGATGGGACGGCCGCAGCAGATGTGACACGTCGCTGAATGCCTGCTCGGCCAGATCGGTCAGCCCCTCGGCCGAGACTTTTAAAATCTCCTGCCCCTCGAAAGTGGCGCCGCTCACGTGGCTGTCGGAAAGCAGACGATATTCAGTATCATCATCCGCTAAGGGGAACATATCCTGATATGAAAAATCGACCATTAACTAATTTTCCAATTACAAATGAATTATTCTCTATGAAAAGGAAGGAGTGTACCAATCACCTCCGGGAGTGTCAAGGAATTTGATCGATAGGCGGGGGGAACGGATAGCACAATTAAATATATAAGCCAGCGGAAATTACCTAATCAATGAAAATTCCAAGCACCAAAAAACAAATTCCAAACAAATCCCAATGACCGAAATTCATCCGCCTCTGGCGGACCAAACAACTGATTCTTCGAAATTTGTGCCCGGCTGCATCATAACCTGTGGTTTTGAGCAATTTAATCCATATGATTCAGCTCATCTGACATTTTGGTCATTGAATATTGATATTTGGGATTTATTTGTGATTTGGTGCTTGTGATTTGGGATTTTTCGTCTCAAAAAGTTTGCTGTTTCGCCTGCGAAAAATCGGTTTGTTCAGGCCGGCAAATTTAGACGACTTCCTCTTCCTCCTGCGGTTTTAAATGCTCGGGTACTTCAATCATGTTAATCAGCAGCGGTTTCAGGAATGACCAGCGGATTCCGATTTTGTATACCTCTTCCAGATCCCGGATCGCATCCCAGCAGTTGTGGCAGGGGGCAATCACCAGTTTGGCTCCGGTGGCCAGAATCTGATCCCGCTTGACCTTTAAGCCGACATTGCGCTGTTCCCGATAACGGCCGATGCCGTTTAAGCCGCCGCCGCCGCCGCAGCAGAAATTATGCTCCCGATTGGGGGTCATGGGCCGGAAATCCTCGGCGATATAGCTCATGATCTCCGCCCCGATGTCAGCCAGACCGGCGTTGCGCACATAGTTGCAGGAATCCTGATAGGTCACCGGCTCTTTGATCTTTTTGGCCGGATCGATCTTCAACTTGCCGGTTCTGAGGGCTTCTGCCAGCCATTCCACGTAATGGAAGCTTTCAATCGGCGTCTTGCCGCTTTTAAGACCGGCCCAGTAAGGACCTTCAATGACGGTCGCCCGGTAGGCGTGGCCGCATTCGGTGACCACCATGCGTTTGGCTTTTAAGCGCGCCATGGCGTCATAGACCGATTCGACCTGCATCTTGCAGGCTTCCCAGTCACCGCCGAACATGGCCAGACTGGTTTCCTCCCAGCCTACACTGGGAACCGTCCAGTTTTCGCCGGCCACATGAAACAGAATCGCGGCCTCGGCCAGGTCTTCAGGATAGTGCTTGGGTTCCCTGGCGTTGACCGTGTACATGATGTCGGCATTTTCGACGTCGATGGGGATGGTCAACCCCGGCCAGTCTTCTTCGTATTCTTCGGCCATCCACTCACAGGTGTCCACCCAGTCTTCGGTGGTGATGTCCATCTGGGCCCGGTAAATTCGGTGCATGCCGGAGCCGATTTTCATTTCCCAGGGCACAAAACCCTGCGCAAACAACAGTCCGCGCAGATAGCTGAACATGATTCCGGTATCGATCCCAAAGGGACAGTACAGACCGCAGCGTGTGCAGCAGGTGCATTTGGCATAGGACGTATCCATGCACATCTGCATAAATTTATTGTCCACATCGCCTTTGCGCTTGATAATTTGGCCCAGGGTGGATTGAATTTTATATGAAGGAACCTGTTTGGGGTCTTTGTTGTTGGCAATATAATAAAAGCAGCTTTCGGCGCACAAACCGCAGTGGGAACAGATTTCAAGCCAGGTCTTCAGACGCGATTTGAAGGTTTTTTGGATCGTGCCCCACAACTTTTTACGATCCACATCAAGGTGGTTCATTTCGTCGTAATATTGTTTGCCGCTTTTATCCGCCAAAAGCGCCTGCAATTGTTCCTTGGTGTTGACGTTTTGAGTATTGCAAAGTTTTCCTTCCGGCATGGCTAAAGTTCCTTTATTTCCTATAGAATTATATGCATCGAGGCAAAATATTCTTTGGATATATTGTCTACAAATTGAAGATTGAAGATTTGCGGTCCGCCTTCGGCAGATCTATTTCAATTCTCCTTCGCAATTATAAATATTTTTTCTCCCAACTAAGATTAATTGCCTTCTTTGTGCCTTCGTGTCTTTGTGGCCATACTTTTAAATATTTTTGAATGATTGAGCGCAGCGACTCCATAAATCTTCAATCTTCATTCTTCAATCTTCAATACAATCACCAGGCAATCCCTTTATTTTTCATGCCGCCCCGTTTAATCCCGTAGTCCATACCAAGCTGGGCTCTGGAAAGAAAGAAAAGGACAAAATGAGACAACTTGGTAAGTGGTATGGCAATCAGGAAAATTTCCCCACAAATGACGTGGCTAATAATCCAGAATGAGTAATCCGGTGTACCGTGCGAGGCAATATAGCCGGTCACAAACGGCGCCACGGCGATGACGAGCAGCAGGTAGTCATACAGGGTTGTAATCAATCTGACTTCCGGCAGTGCAATGCGCCGCAGGGTTAAAAAAATGACCGCAACGATGACTACAATTGTCAGGATATCCGCCAGTCCTTCGGGCAGCGACCAGAGGCTGAATCCCAGTCTCTCGCGCATCAGAACACTGTGTCCCAGCAAAAATATCGGCGTCAACAACAAGCCGATATGCATCATAAACACCCATAAGGTAAACCAGGGATTGTTGCGCCAGCTGTGGGTGCCATAGGGAAACAACCAGTAAAGAATTGAGCGCACAGCACCCCGCACGCCAAAGGATGTATTTACCGAATAGGTCACCCGGTCAAGCTTCCAATCGAGTCCCCGGATGTATAACACCGTGCGAACGATCAAACCGACAAAAAAAATGGCAAATGACAGCCAGACCAGTGGACCGGTTACAAACTCATACATGGGTTACTCCTTAAAACAAGCTAGGGGCTTCGCCCCAATTGGAATGTTGGAATACTGGAAAATTGGAAAAATGGGTGTTAGAATCCGTCAAAATTAGGTTATTGCCAGGATTCGTTGGGTCGGTAAAGTTAAACGGGCGACATCCTTTCAAAAACCACCATTCCACAATTCCACTATTCCATGGTATAGGCAAAAATTCAAACCTCAAATTACACTTTGTCGTATCTTTAAAATGCCATAATTCTCGAAATTAGTCTTCATCGTCGTCTCGATCGGTGAGAAAACGAAAGAAAAATGTGATGCCAATCAGCGCCGCCACGATTAAAATATAGGTGATACTTTCCGTGTGCAGCATATAGTCTTGTAAGGTGTGAATTGTATTTTCCATATTAATGTTCCTGAACCGAGTTAGTTTAGTTTCGCATCGGAGATTAAATTGGCAGTTATTGGTTATTTGTTAATCGTTATTGGCTACTTCTGTTGTTCGTAAATTGTTATTAGTTATTGGTGAAAGAATTGCGTTCGATTTTAAAAAACCATTGATTAGAGATTCATTTCGAATAACCAATAACTAATAACCAATAACTTTTAAGCTAATGCCTGCTCAATTACGTCGTCCCTCAAAGTTTGATAAAATGAATGCAGAGGTTGACTAATGAGTGTCCGGATAATCCTTATGCGCATACATAATCGGCATATGCGTGACGATAAAGCGAAAAACGATCAGTAATATGGTTACCAGGAATACGGAAATCCCGATTTCCATCCAACTCGGGAAGTACCGCTCGCTTGCGGGCAGGTGCCAGTTAAAGGCAATCAGCCCGACATTTAAACGGTTAACGACGATCCCAAGCACCGTCCAGGCAGCCGTCCATTTAATTATTTTCAGATTTTTCTCCCGGGCACCGATAGCATAAAAAAAACAGGGCAGCGCCACGAAACCCAGCAATTCCACCAGATACCAGAGACCGTATCCGGTACCCAGCAGGTGCCAATTATTGCCCTCGGAAATCCCGATCACCTTGATAATAAAGTATCCGGCCAGAACCAGTGAGGCCGCTTTTCCGAATCCCAGCGCGATGTCATTTTTTTCTTTTAGATGGGTCTCATCCATTTTGTCGGCAAAATACCGATGGGACAGGGTGCTTTCAAAAATAACCATGGAAAGGCCCGCAATAACTGCCGATACGAAAAAATATACCGCAATATAGGGCGAATACCACAGCGGATGAAGTTTCGATGGGGCGATCAGAAACAGGGCCCCCAGCGATGACTGATGCAAAGTGGAAAGCACGACACCGAAGATGGTGAGCAAAAGCGTCAGTTTTATTATAATATTGCGCAGTTTTTTCAATCCGAGCCACTCAAGGGCTGCCGGTGAAAATTCAAGAAATAACACCGTCAGGTAGAGTGCCACGCAGGCAGCCACTTCAAATAGAAGTGAGGTAGTGCCCCGTTGCACAATAAACGGATAGGGCAGCCGCCAGGGTCGACCGACGTCATAATTCAGGGCGACAACCACCATGGCGTAGCCTAAAAACCCGGTAAGAATGGCCGGCCTGACCGCTGAATGGTATTTTTTCATACCGAAAATGTAAACAGCGGCGGATGTTACGAAACCGCCGGCCGCCAGCGCAACTCCGACCAGCAGATCAAAACTGATCCAGATACCCCAGGGGTTGTAGTCGGACAGGTTGGTGACCGCTCCCAAGCCTTTGGTAAAGCGCAAAAAAGTAATAAATAGGCCAATGATCACAATGATTCCGGCAATAATATTAAAGGGAGTTAAATAGGATTTGCCGGCGGTCGTAGATTCATCAGACATCAGGAATCCTCCTCGCTTGACTTCTTATCAGTATCCTCAGCTTCCGGTTCAGAAGCGTCTTCTTCAGCTGCTTTGGCCGCTTCTTCAAGAGCCTGACTGACGGCTTTTTCAATGGCTTTCTCCTTTTGCTGTTCGGCAAATTTCATTGCTTTTGCCATCTCAGCCTTGGCATCTGCCTGGGCTTTTTCCAGCGCTTCAGAAACAGCCTGCTCTTTTTCCTGTTTCTCAATTTTTTCTCTTCTTTTATTGATGGCATATACACCACCCAGCAGAACCGGCCAGAGACCGGCGACCATCGGTACCACGCTCAGTGCGCCGGAGGTCAATTTCGGTGCCGGCGTAGTCCCGAGATCTTCGCGCATACCGATGTCTTTGAAAGGAATCGCAGAAAGATACAGCCAGCTGGTTCCCCCCATCTCATTTTCGCCGTAAATATGGTTGACATATCGTTCCGGAAACTTGCGGATACGCTCCCGTCCGATTCGAAGCAAGTCTTCGCGCTTGCCGTAAGTCAGCGCTTCGGTCGGGCAGGCCGCGACACACCCGGGCAGCAGGCCTTTTACAATCCGGGGATGACACATGGTGCACTTTCTGACACGGGGCGAAAAGGCGCTGTCATATTCGTAAGCCGGTATCTCAAAAGGGCAGGCGATCATGCAATAGCGGCAGCCCACGCAAACCGTTTCATCGTATGTTACCGCACCGGATTCGGTTTTGCTAAAGGCCTTTACAAAACAGACCGAGGCACAGGCCGGCTCCAGGCAGTGGTTGCACTGGACTTTGCGGTACAGCGGCCCTTTGTTGTCGCCGGCAGCGTCATAGCGGTTGACGATGGTGTAGGCCTTGGATGTGGTCCGACGTGCGTTTTCCAGCACGGATAGATCACTGAACGCCTGATCCGGTTCCGGCAGTTCATTGACCTTGTTGCAGCCTTCTTCACATTTGCGGCAGCCGATGCAGCGGGTGCTGTCGAACAACACCCCGTTGCTATCCGGATATCCGCTGAAATTTTTGTTGGAAGCCGCGCGGGCGGTTTTGCCCAGTGCGGTGCCCATACCGGCAGCGCCCAGCCAGCCAAGAAATTTTCTGCGTGAAATCGACATAAATCTACCTCTAAATTAACAAGGGTTCAAAGGTTCTAAGTTCAGCGTTCAAGGTTTCCATATTCGGACAGATATTTACAATGAATAATACTTCCACAGATCTTCTGTTAAGAGCTTCAAAGATCAGTGAATTAAATCTGACATGAGTCTCCGAACCCCTGCCAACCTGAACCTCTGAACCTTGAACCTCTGAACGACAGCCAATCACGACCTTTTCTCATGACAGGCCGTGCAGTTGGTTGAAACCGGTTTTTTAATGCCCATCGCCTTATGGCACTCCATACATTGCCGGTGATAGGCGGCCATTAATCCTGGCTTGAACGGATCCTTCTCGTTAAACGGCTTGCCGTGACAGCTAACACACTGCGGGGGTTGCTTGGCAGCCGGGCTGTTGTGATGACAGCCCTGGCAAACCGTGCCTTTCTCGTGATGAAAGTAGTTTGCCAGTTTGTTATTGTTAATGTTGTCAACCATGGTTTGAACTATTTTACGATGAGGAAGTTTTACCGGTTCATAGTCTTGCATCAGCGTTTGGATGGTTACTGTTTCCGGTATATCCTCTTTATGATATGTTGCCGTAATGGCTTCGCGTTTTTCCAGGATTTCGGCCGCCGCCCGTTTGACCTCGTTCCGTAGCACCTCATCACTGATCTGCGACTTTGGGACCATGTGACAATTCAGACAGGCTGACGTACCTTGCTGGCGCTTTTTCTCAAATGACGTGTGGCAGCCGACACAGCTCTGATCGGTCTGCCTGGCTTCATGGCAGCCCATACAGCTTTGATTTACATTGAGTCGATGCATGGCTTGCGCGAGTTTGACAAAATTGCCTTCTTTGGACCCTTCCAGCGTGTGGCAGCTATTGCAGGCCTTCAGATCGGCATGATGACAGACCCGACAGGTGTCATTATACATCTCATGCGCCCGGTGATTAAACGGCACAAGATTCATCCGGGTTGGCGGGTTTGTCGATTTTTCATTTAGTTTCAATGAGTTAATAAAGACAAAATCGGGCTGGTTGGCTTTCATGCGCGGTACCGAATCTATTTTCCCAATTGACATTTGCTCACCCGGGTCATGGCAGCCATTGCAGGTGATCGGACCGGCGGAATCATTTCTGGCAAGAATTTCACGATGGCAGCCAATACAGGCCAAATGCGAGGCCGACTGCATGGAAATCCGGTTATCTGTGGTCGTTTTCTGATGACAATAGCGGCAGGTGCCCTCCTGTCCCTTGGCATAGTAAAGCTTTTGGGTAGCTTCGTTGTACTCGTGATGGCATTTCTCACACTTTTGGTCCATGGCTTTTGAATGCCGATAGTGCAAAGATTTGTCCATACCGATGGGGGTCCAGGAAGATATCACGGTTACCCGGTCCTGGTGACATTCACCACACTCAATCGGCCCGCTTTTTTCACTGGCGGCTTTGGTCTCTTTGTGACAGTCGATACAATTGTTGTGGAAAATATCCATAACCTCCTGTTTGGTTGTATCTTTAAGCCGCATATACTTGGTGGACATTCGCTCCCTATCCACTAACTTGTCTTTTTCAGACAGATGACAGGCAGAGCAGTCTTTATTTTTCTTGGCCAGAGCTTCCGTGTGCTTCTGATGCAGAAATGTGACGGGAGGTCTTTCCAGTTTGCCGAAGACACGCATGGATTCGATGCGAATAACATCAGCCCGCTTTTCCAGCCCCTCCTTTGGCACAGTTTTGACTCCGAATACCGCTGGGCTGCCGATAATAAAAAAGATCATGACAATCAATAATAAGATAGCGGTCCTGCGCAACACAGCTCTTGCCTTCTCCATGTTTATCATCCCTTGTAATGTAACTGGTTTTTCCTCAGATTTTTATTGGTCACAGCTGATTGTTTGTTTTTCGTTTTGAACCAGGTCCTGAATCGTCGTCTCATCGTAGACCTTGTACATAGCGTCTTTTACCTTATTCCACATGGGGAAAAAGGCACAGTCGCCTTTGAACGGGCAATTCATTTCAGGAACCAGGGCAACGCATTTATTGTGCTCCAGATTACGTTCCATAAACCGCATAATGTGGCCCACCGTAATAGCATCCGGCTGACGAAGCAAAAAATAACCGCCGTAAAAGCCACGCTTGGAGTCTACCAGCCCACTGCCTTTGAGCTGGTTGAGGATAACCTCGAGAAATTTAACGGGAATTGCCTGGGCCTGGGCAATTTCAGAAATTTTTTGAGGGCCTTTACCGTTATGTTTGGCCAGCTCAAAAATAGCCCGCAGTGCATATTGATTTTTTTTGGTTATCAGCATAGAGGATGCTTTCTTGACTATAGGAGTCAGGAAGTTTGCTGACTCTTATAGTCAGGAAAGCAATATGTTGTCAAACTTTTTTTTGGGTTTTTTTATTTTTTTTTATCGTATACTTTCAAATAGTTATATCATTATTGAACAGAATAATTTCATAGCAAAACGGTAGGAAACAGTCAGGGATAAGGTGGATTAATTGGCTTGATGCGGATAATTAATGTTAATAGTTGGTACAAGGTGAGAGGTTTCACGAAGTCGGAAGTCGGAATGCGGAAGTCGGAAAAGAATGCTGGATGGAATCGCTCTGCTTTATCTTTTTTATTAAAAAGGTAATAGGCAGGATACCTTACTCCAAACTCGTAATCCTTTCCATCATTCTATACCTTAAACCTTTAAATTTCCAATATCCGGCATCCAGTATCGAGCATCCAGCATTCCAAAAGTCTGGCTCAGCCCTTAGCATTCAGTCATTCACTCTATGCGCTATGCTCTGTGCCCTATGCCGTTTTTTCCGACTTCCGCATTCCCAATTCCGAATTCAAAAATCTGTCCTTCCAAATAAAAAGGCAGGGCGCTTTGGGCACCCTGCCTTACTTGACTTTGGCCGCCGGGCTAACTTACGCTGACCTGATGCGCACCATCCAGGGGGTCCTTGAAAGGAATGCTTACCTTCAGAACACCATCTTCATATTTTGCCGAGGCCGCTTTTGAGTTTACCGGACAGCAAAACGCAGCGGTGGTGACATAGTCGAAATCACCTCTGGGCGCGCTCAGGCTGAAACTGTCATCCATCATTTTAAGGTTGATATCTTCTTTTTTGACACCCGGGATGCAGATTTCAAGGTTCAAATTGCTATTGTCATCATCCACATAAGAGCACACTTCCGCGGCCATCTTGAATTTTTCTTCCGCCATTATATTCACCTCCTGTGATAAATCCGGATCCTATTTTATTATGATATTTTTAAATTTCGGATTTTTTCCGATCATGAGTTTATGTTAATGCAAAATAACCAAAAGGCAAGCTCACATGGTGGTAGTCAGAAATAAGGATCCTGATTGTTAGAGCACCAATTAGCGTTCCCAGTCAATCGCGCCAACTTAATCCCAAACTTCACTGGTGGCTTTTGCATGCATAATTCAGGTAACAAGACTATTGACAAGCAGAGCAATGGTCTAATATGCCAGAATATGCAATCTGCGTGAATTGCAACGCCTTCTTTTACAACCTTTAAACCCTGAACCCTAAACCATCACCGTAGGTGCCATGTATAGCACGTTAACCGAAAAACGCATTGCCAGGCTGGCTGCAAATGTAATTTTCGAAGCCTTAAACACCTATCATGCCAGGTACAAAGGCATTACTCAGCGGGCAAAGTTGCGCTTTAAGAACCGGGATTGGCAGAGCATGCAGCGGGATGCAGCCGAAAGATTGAATTTATACAAAGATGTCGTCGAACAGGTGGAAAGTCGAATAATATATCTACTGGTGCGCCGGGCTCAGGATAATCAGCTGTGGCAAAATATCAAGGCGGAGTATTCGCAGATGATTGTCTCAAATGATCTGCGGGAACTGGCTGAGACCTTTTTTAATTCGATTACCCGAAGAATCTTTGCCACAGTTGGCGTTGACGCTAAGATTGAATTTGTAAACACTGATTTCGATTTGCCTGCCAACCAGTGCGCTGAATCAGTCTTTCAAACCTATCGCGGACAGGATTCGACTGCTGATTTAATTGAGAAGATTTTAAATGACTATTCTTTGATGGCACCGTATAAAAATGTTGTGCAGGATGCCGCTCAGGTAGCTGCCAAAATAGATGGTCACCTGCAAACCATGGGATCTTCGGGCATCATCGACCGCATTGATATGGCCCGCAGCGTATTTTACCGGGGCATGGGTGCATATCTTATCGGACGCATTTATACAGAATCGCGCCTGGTTCCCCTGGCGATTGCCCTGCTGCATTTTCAGGAAGGAATTGTCGTGGATGCCGTTCTTTCGGATGAAGAAGATGTCAGCATATTGTTTAGTTTCACCCGCGCCTACTTTCATGTTGCAGCCGACCGACCCTATGATTTAATTAACTTTCTGCGGTCAATATTGCCCCACAAACGTATTGCCGAGCTATATATTTCAATCGGTTTTCACAAGCATGGCAAAACTGAATTGTACCGGGAACTGCTGGATCATCTCACGGTATGCCATGAAGATCGTTTTGATATCTCTCCGGGAAAGCCGGGCATGGTGATGATCGTATTTAACATGCCGGATTATGATCTGGTATTTAAACTGATTCGTGACCGATTCGACAAACCGAAAAATACGACCCGCGCGGAAGTTATGGCAAAGTACGATCTGGTTTTCAGGCATGATCGGGCCGGTCGCCTGGTGGATGCCCAGGCGTTTGAGCATTTAAAATTCGATGCGTGCTGTTTTTCTGAGCGGTTGCTGGCAGAATTAGATCAGAAAGCCGGCAGCACTGTGCGCATCGAAAATGACAATATTATCGTAAACCATGCGTATGTCGAGCGTCGCGTAACGCCTCTGGATGTTTTCCTGGCCCGGGCCGATGATTTAGCGGCCCGCAAAATTGTGATTGACTGGGGCAGTACCATTAAAGATCTGGCCGTCAGCAACATTTTCCCCGGTGATATCCTCCTGAAAAACTTCGGCGTAACCCGCCACGGCCGGGTGGTATTTTACGACTACGATGAACTCTGTCCGCTGACCAGCTGCAATATCAGAAAGCTGCCGGCGGCTGCCGGCTATGATGATGAAATGGCTTCGGAACCCTGGTTCTATGTGGATGTTAACGATGTTTTCCCTGAAGAATTCCGCAATTTTCTCGGACTGCCCAAACCCTTGGAGGACGTGTTTATGCAGCACCACGCCGATCTGTTTGAAGTTGATTTCTGGTTGCGGGCTCAACGAACAATACTATCCGGCAAGCTGCCGCATATATTTCCATATAGCTCAGATTGCCGCTTAACGCGAAACTGATTTCTGCGGCTATCCTGTTGGTCACATTGACTCGGCTTAAAATCGGTCTTAATTTGTCAAAAATTAATTGTCACCTGCCGGGTAATCTTCTTAGCACCGGCAGAAAGGATGGAGGAAAATGACAGCAACTATAGAAGAAAAAGCCAAAGAACTCTGTGAAAAACTCTCATGCCATGAAATCCAGGAAGACGATGCCGCCCGTCTGAAACAGGAATGGGATTGCGACCCGCGCTGGAAGGGAATTGAGCGTCCCTACTCGGCTGAAGACGTTCTCAAATTAAGGGGTACATTGAAAATAGAATATACTTTTGCTGAAGCCGGCGCCCAGCGATTATGGCATTTGCTTCAAACCGAAGATTACATCCCGGCCCTGGGGGCGCTGACCGGCAATCAGGCCGTACAGCAGGTAGAAGCCGGCCTTAAAGCAATTTACTTGAGCGGATGGCAGGTGGCGGCCGACGCGAATCTGGCCGGTGAAATGTACCCCGACCAGAGCCTGTATCCGGCCAACAGTGTTCCGGAAGTGGTCCGACGAATCAACAATGCCCTGCGACGGGCGGATCAAATCCAGGTGCTGGATGGCAGAAAAAACGGCCCCTATTGGTTTGCTCCGATTGTTGCCGATGCCGAGGCAGGCTTCGGCGGCCCCCTGAATGCCTTTGAGCTAATGAAGCAGATGATCGCGGCCGGCGCGGCCGGGGTTCACTTTGAAGATCAGCTGGCGTCAGCCAAAAAATGCGGCCATCTGGGCGGTAAAGTTCTCGTGCCCACCCAGGAATTTATCAACAAACTGATTTCTGCCAGGCTGGCGGCCGACATCAGCGGGGTTCCCACCGTACTGGTTGCCCGGACAGACGCCGAGGCGGCCAAGCTGATTACCAGCAACTTTGACGAACGCGATCAACCGTTTCTGACCGGAGAGGATCGAACATCCGAGGGTTTCTATTACATTAAAAACGGTGTCGATACGGCGATTGCCCGCGGATTGGCCTATGCGCCTTATGCAGATCTGGTATGGTGCGAAACTTCCCGGCCGGACCTGGCGGATGCCAGAAAATTTGCCGAAGGCATTAAAGCCAGGTTCCCGGACAAACTGCTGGCTTACAATTGCTCGCCGTCATTTAACTGGAAAGGCAACCTGACGGATACAGACATTGCCAAGTTTCAAAACGAACTCGGAGCCATGGGCTATAAATTTCAATTCGTCACTCTGGCCGGATTTCACGCCCTGAATCTGGGGATGTTCGATCTTGCCCTGAGCTATAAAAAAGAGGGCATGCTGGCGTATTCGAACTTTCAACAGGAAGAGTTTGCCTATGGAAAAGAAGACGGTTACATGGCCACTACCCATCAAAAGTTTGTCGGAACCGGCTACTTTGACCGGGTGATGAACTGTGTTACCGAGGGGGTGAGTTCGGTAGAGGCCCTGGAAGGCAGCACCGAGAAGGACCAGTTCTAGGAGTGACAATTGACGAATGACGAATGACGGTATTCTGCCTTTTATTTTCTTATAATAAAGATCAAGCGCAGCGATTCCATCTATCTTTTCCGACTTCCGCATTCCGAATTCCCACTTCAAGGGTCCGTCTACTGTCAAAGTAAAGGAGAAATTAACATCATGAACATCGCCGTGCCCCAAGAGGTCCACGCGGGTGAAACCCGGGTATCGATGATTCCCGAATACGTTGCCAAACTGGTCAAGGCCGGCGCCGATGTTTCGATAGAATCCGGTCTGGGTCAAACGCTTCGAATTATCGACGATGAATACACCAAAGCCGGTGCTTCTGTGACGCCGGATCGCAAGGCTCTTATTCAAAATGCGGATATGATCCTGCGTATCCGCAAACCCGCTGCAGAAGAAGTCGAGCTGATGAAGCCGGGTTGCATTTACATCAGCCTGCTGGATCCATTTAACGAACACGAACTCATTGAAAAATTCAACGCCCGGAAGGTGAGCGCCATCAGCATGGAGATGATTCCGCGCATCACCCGCGCCCAGAAAATGGATGTTTTAAGCTCCCAGGCCAATTTAGCCGGTTATGCTGCGGTTATCATAGCCTCCGAGAGGCTGGACAAAATTCTGCCCATGATGATGACGCCGGCGGGCACCATCGCTCCGGCCCGGGTTTTTGTTATCGGTGTCGGCGTTGCCGGATTGCAGGCCATTGCCACCGCCAAAAGACTGGGGGCAAGAGTTGAAGCTTTTGACACCCGGCCGGTGGTAGAAGAACAGGTAAAATCACTGGGAGCACGGTTTGTTAAAATCGATCTGGGTGAAACCGGTCAGACAAAAGATGGTTATGCCAAAGCATTGACCGAAGCACAGCTGCAAAAGCAGCGAGAGGGCATGGCCAAGATTTGTGCCTCAGCGGATATCGTCATTACAACGGCCCAGCTATTTGGCCGCCCGGCACCATTAATTGTCACCGCAGACATGGTCAGCGGCATGCAGCCGGGTTCCGTGATTGTCGATCTGGCGGTGGAAAGCGGCGGTAATGTTGCCGGATCTCAAGTCGGCCGGGAGGTCGATGTCAACGGCGTCCGCATCATCGGTCTGGCCAATCTGCCCGGAACAGTTGCCATCAACGCCAGCCAGATGTTCTCTTCAAATCTTTACAGCCTGGTCGAGGATTCCTGGAACACGGAAGCAAAACGTTTCGAATTAAACTTTGAAGACGAAATTATTAAAGGCTGCGTGATTACTCACGGCGGCGAAATTGTCAATGAGATGATCGCCAACCATTATGCTGACAAATGACGGACCGACCAAGCCGGAATTGAAGATTGAAGACTAAAAACTGACTGTCGTTGTTATTTCGGTACCCGGATCGAAACCCAACGCATAAATTCGGCTGGATGCCGTTATCCTTAAATCTTGTATATGGGTCCGTTTCAATTAAAATCGATCCGCCGCAGGCGATCCATAATTTTAGGCACTTTAGGCATTTTAAAAAAGGAGAAACCCTTATGTCATTCGGACTGCTCTTCTTCGTTTTTGTACTGGCCATCTTTCTGGGGGTGGAACTCATCAGCAAGGTGCCATCCCAGTTGCATACCCCGCTGATGTCGGGCACCAATGCGATTTCCGGCATCACCATCGTGGGGGCATTAACCGCAACCGGCCATAGTGCCGATCTGCTGGGCACCATTCTGGGAACCGCTGCCCTCGTATTTGCCACGATTAACGTGGTCGGCGGGTATCTGGTCACCAATCGTATGCTGGCGATGTTCAAGCGCAAAGACGGAGAAAAGAAATGACGGATTACAGTCAAACGATCATCGACCTGGGCTACATCGTGGCCTCAATTCTTTTTATCCTCGGCATCAAGATGCTGGGCAAGCCGGAACGCGCCCGCATGGGAAACCTGGTTTCGGCCCTGGGCATGCTGGTCGCGATTGTGGCGGTGCTCTTCGAATGTTGTCTTTCTTACGAATGGGTCATCGTCGGCTTAATCATTGGTTCTTTAATCGGTATAATTGCAGCCCGCACCGTCCAAATGACGGCCATGCCCCAGATGGTTGCCATATTAAACGGGTTTGGTGGAATTGCAAGTTTACTGGTAGGCTGGGAAAACTTTCACAGCCAACCGGACAGCAATCTGTTTGTCAGAGTGGCTATCTTACTGGCGGTGCTGATCGGCGGGGTGGCCTTCTCCGGCAGCCTGGTTGCCTATGGCAAACTGGCCGGCAGAATCTCCGGTCGGCCAATTCTTTTTAGGGGACAGCAATTGATGAACGCCGCGATTCTTGCGGTTATTTTGATCTGCAGTGCTTTTGAATTATATCAACCAACCGGGGCTTTGGCTTATGTGGTGTTTTTGTTGGTCATGGGTTTGTCGCTGGCATTGGGGGTCGCGGCCGTCATCTCGATCGGTGGCGCGGATATGCCGGTCGTTATCGCCCTGTTAAACAGTTATTCAGGCCTGGCGGCCTGCGCCGCCGGCTTTATTATTATCAACAACGTTCTGATCGTCGCCGGCGCGCTGGTGGGAGCCAGCGGTATAATCCTGACCGGCATCATGTGCAAAGCCATGAATCGATCACTGAGCAACGTGCTGTTTGGCGGTCTGAAAGCCGGCCCAAGCAGTAAAGCAGCGGCCGAGGTCCAGGGTGAGCCCAAACCGATCACAGCCGAAGATGCCTATTATATCCTCGAAGCAGCACGCTCCGTCGTCATCGTGCCGGGATACGGCATGGCCGTGGCCCAGGCGCAGCATGCAGTTCGTGAGCTGGGCGAAATCCTTGAGAATAACGGCGCTGAAGTTCGTTACGCGATCCATCCGGTAGCCGGTCGTATGCCGGGCCACATGAATGTGCTGTTGGCTGAAGCCAATGTGCTCTATGAGCAATTGGCTGAAATGGATGATGTCAACCCCATCATGGAAACGGTGGATGTCTGCATTGTGATCGGCGCCAATGATGTGGTCAATCCGGCCGCGCGAGAAATCGAATCGAGTCCCATTTATGGTATGCCGATCATTAACGCGGACAAGGCCAGGACCGTCCTGGTGCTGAAACGTTCCATGGCCCCCGGTTTTGCCGGCGTTGACAATCCGCTCTTTATCAAAGAAAATTCCCGCATGCTGTTCGGGGATGCCAAAGCCACCGTACAGCAACTGGTCACGGAGTTTAAGGAAAGCTAGGGCGCCTTCGGCGCCGGCTGAAAGCTGATAGCTCAAAGCTGAAAGTTAAAAGGATTATGGATACTGGATGATGGTTTCTGGATACTGGATGCTCGATACTTGATGCTGGATCACTCGATTGCGGATTGGACGGAGAAAGTTGAATAAGTTAATTGATTGGTTGACTAAGTTTGATGGCTCATATTCATTTAAATCCGCAAACTGGCACAACCCTATCAACCTATTCAACTTAATCAACTTAATTTACTAAACGACCCAAACCAGCGATGAAAACGGAAATAGCCAAAATATCAGAGAAGATAAAGCAAGGCGGCAATAACGTCGTCTTTACCGGTGCCGGGATCTCCACCGAAAGCGGGATCCCCGACTACCGCAGCCAGGGCGGCATCTGGGATAAATTTCGGCCGGTCTATTTTGATGAATTTATGTCTTCGAGGGATGCCCGCATCGAATACTGGCGGCGTTGGGTGGAGCTTTACCAGGGTATTGTCCGGGCGCAACCGAACCCGGCCCACCTGGCCCTGGCCCAACTGCATGCAAAGGGTTTGCTGCAGGCTGTGGTGACCCAGAACGTGGACGGACTTCACCAGGAATCGGGCCTGCCCGATGAAAAAATCATTGAACTGCACGGCAACACGCGTCGCATACGCTGCATGAGCTGCCGGCAGATTGTCCCCACCGAAAATGTTCAACAACGATTAACGGCGGGCGATCCGGCACCCGAGTGCGAATGCGGCGGCTATTTGAAACCGGACACCATATCCTTCGGCCAGTCCATGCCCGTCGCGGAAGTTGAAACGGCGGCCGCGCTTTCCCGGGGGAGTGATTTTTTCATGGTGGTGGGGTCCACCCTGCTGGTTCAACCGGCCGCCCACATGCCCTATTATGCCAAAAATAACAGCGCCTTTTTAGCCATCATCAACCTGTCGGAAACACCCTGCGACGAGATGTGCGATGTGCTTATCCGGGAAAAGGCCGGGGTGGTACTGCAGGCGATCGTCACTTTACTTTAAGATTATCCACAACCTTGCGGGTTCCATCCGTGGTTTTGGCAAGTTCAATAGCGCGCTTTTTCTGATAGGTGTCACCAACGATGCCGGTCAACGTGACAATGCCCTTATGCACATCGACGTCGATATTTAGGAAGGAAAACCCTTATGAAGCTGACCGACAACCTGCATGCCTTTATCTGGCAGTCCATGACCACCAACAATTGCAATGCCTATTTTATCGACGGCCCCAGCCGGATTCTGATTGACCCCGGCCATCGCGCCCTGTTTGAACACGTTCAAGGGGGATTGGAGCAGCTGGGGCTGAGCATCAATGACATCGATCTGGTTATCTGCACCCACGCCCATCCGGATCACCTCGAAGCGGTTCCCCTGTTTAAAGACACACCGACCCTGTTCACTTTGCATGAAGTGGAATGGCAGTGGGTGGCAACAATCGGCAAGCAGATGGCCGCTGCTTATGGCATCGATATTGACGATTTTCGCCCCGACTTTTTTCTTAAGGAAGGGACCCTCTCGCTGGACGGACTCGAGCTGGAAATCATTCACACGCCCGGTCATTCACCCGGCTCGGTAACACTTTTCTGGCCGCTGCAAAAAGCGCTGTTCACCGGCGATCTTGTCTTCAAGGAAGGCGTCGGCCGCACGGATCTTCCCGGCGGAGACGGAGCAAAACTCAAAGAAAGCATTCAAGGGCTCAAGCACCTGGAGGCGGAGTGGTTGCTGGCAGGCCACGGCGATATCATATCGGGAGCCGAAAAAGTTAAAAAGAATTTCGACGCTGTCGAATCATTTTATTTTGCGTACGTGTAGTCCGGATGACAGTAGTCGGATAACCGAAGACAGAGTATTGAATTCGGGATGGGAATGCGGCCTGCGACGAGCTCAGCCGACCCGAAGTCGGAAAAAATTGCTGGACGGGACCGGTCACTCTCACCAGAACCGCATCCACTTTTCATTTTTCTATTTCGATCACCTATTAGATGTCAATATTTTTTGCTTGATTTCATGAAAAATATCCGCCCTCGGCAGCCATTCAAGTTAAGCTTTTGCCTTATTTTCAGGCCGCCTTTGTTCTTGTTGGCATTTGTCTCCTTCTTTCTATTCCATTCCTTGACTTACGGAGCTGAATTAAAAGAAGAAAAGAATGTTCTGATCCTTTTCTCCAACCAGAGCGATCTACCTGCATACCCCATGATTATAAAAGGCATCAACTCAGCCATTGATGCAGCCACCGAGTTTCGGATCGAATATTTCATCGAATTCATGGATCTCTTCCGCAATAACGACCCGACCCATTACCGGCGATTGCTCGATCTGTACCGCCACAAATACTCCGGGAAAAAAATCGATCTGGTTATTTCGTGGGGTACCCCGGCAGCGGAATGGGCGAGCGCTCATAGAAATGAAATCTTTCCGCAAACCCCGGTTGTATTTTCCGGGATACTGAAAGAACAACTTAAGACCCTGGATTTGAAAGCTGGTGTCACTGCCGTTCCGACCGAAATCGATTTTGCCGGGCTGCTGGATACAGCGCTTAAAATTCATCCGCAAACCCGGCACGTTGCGGTTATAAACGGTGCCTCCAAAGCAGATCTATATTTGGAGAAAAAAATACGAAACGCGCTTGAACCCTATGCCAACCGTCTCGACTTTATTTACCTGAGCCGCTTGCCATTTGGCAAAATCGTAGAAAAGGTCCAAAATCTGCCAGGAAATACGGTGGTTTTGTTCTACCTCCTGACCTTGGACGGCGAGGGCAAAGGCTTCCCCACCTGGAAGGCTATTTCCATCTTGTCCAAGGCCGCCAAAGCCCCGATGTATGGCAGCTTTGAATCGTATGTAGGCCATGGTATCGTCGGCGGGCGGCTGACCAGTCTCGAAATGTCGGGGGTTAAGATCGGCGAAAAGGGTTTACGTATTTTAAGAGGCGAAAAACCCTCGGCTATTCCCATCACGGGTCAGGGCACCATCATTGATCTGTTTGACTGGCGGCAGTTTAAACGCTGGGGAGTCCGTGAGGATCGGCTGCCCCCCGACAGCATCGTGCGTTTTAAAACCCCTTCATTCTGGGAGCTCTACCGCTGGTATATCGTTGCCGCGATTTTACTTATTTTGGTTGAAGGCGGGCTGATCTCCTTTCTGTTGCGACAGCGGGCGCAGCGTCGCCGGGCCCAGGCGCAACTCGCCGAACGACTGCGCTTTGAGGAGATGCTGTCCGCGCTTTCGGCCCGTTTCGTGAACCTGCCGCCGGACGGGGTGGATGCGGAAATAAAGCGCGTGCTGGAATCGATCGGCAAAGGCTTCAAAGTGGATCGGGTAAGCGTTTTTGAACTATCGGAAGAAGATCAAAGGCTGCATCTTGTTCATTCACACAAAAATGCCGATACTGCAGCGCCCCCTTCTGAATTCAAAATCGAGCAGCTCCCGTGGGTTAGACAAAAATTGTTCAACGGAGAAATGTTTAATTTTTCCGATCCCGAAGACCTGCCGGCAGAAGCTGAAACGGACAAGAATTTCCTGCGTGCCCGAGGCATCATCTCCCTGGCTGTGATCCCCTTGTCGACCGGAGAGAAAACGCTGGGTCTGCTGTCACTCACGATGCTGAGGCACCGCAAAAACTGGCCGCATGAGCTTATTCGGCAATGTCGCCTGGTTGCGGAGGTTTTTGCCAATGCCCTTGAGCGCAAGCGGCACGAAGAATCAATGATCCAGGCCGAGGAAAAATATCGCACGGTGGCCGATTTTACCTATGACTGGGAGTATTGGGCAAACGTAAACGATTCGCTCGAATACGTCTCCCCCGCCTGTGAGCGCATCAGCGGCTACACGCCCCGGGATTTCATTGCCAACCCGTCTCTTTTCAAAGAAATTATCGTGCCGCAGGATCGTGATATATGGGACAGGCATTATCATGATTCCGGTCAGCAGCTGAAACCACGCGAGATTCAATTTCGGATTCAGACGCGGGATGGCCAGATCCGCTGGATTGAACACAGCTGCCAGCCGGTGACAGACCACCAGGGCTCCCTGCAGGGTGTTCGAGCAAGCAACCGTGATATCACCTCTCGCAAACTGGCCGAGGTCGATCTGCGTATGGCCTACACAGAGATCGAGCAGCTAAAAAACCAGCTGGAAGCTGAAACGGCGTACCTGCAGGCAGAAATCAAGCTGGAGTACAATTTCGAGAACATCGTCGGCAAGAGTGCCGCCATCAAATACGTTTTCTACAAGGTGGAACAGGTTTCCGCCGGAGATACCACCGTTTTGGTTCTCGGTGAAACCGGCACCGGCAAGGAATTGATTGCCCGGGCCATCCACAACAACAGCCCGCGCGGGGCCCGCCCCCTGGTGAAAGTAAACTGTGCCACCCTGCCGGCGCATCTGATCGAAAGCGAGCTGTTCGGCCACGAGCCCGGCGCTTTCACGGGGGCCCGGACCCGGCAGCTGGGTCGGTTTGAAGTTGCCGACGGCACCACTATTTTTCTGGATGAGATCGGCGAATTGCCGCCGGAGCTGCAGACCCGGCTGCTGCAGGTGCTTCAGGACGGGAAGTTTGAACGTCTGGGCAGCTCCCGCACGATCAGGGTCGATGTGCGTGTGATTGCTGCCACCAATCGCGACCTGGAGGCGGAAGTCCGCAACGGCCGCTTCCGGGAAGATCTCTTTTACCGCTTGAATGTGTTTCCGATTACGGTGCCGCCGCTGCGGCAGCGCGCCGAAGACATTCCCCTGCTGGCCCGGTTTTTTGTCGAGAAAGTATCCAGACGCCTGGGCAGGTCAATCGAGCAGATACCGGAAAGTATCCTGCAGAAGCTGCGGGACTACGCCTGGCCCGGCAATATCCGGGAGCTGGAAAACGTGATCGAGCGGGCGGTTCTCAACAGCTCCGGGCCCAGGCTGCGTCTGGCGGATGATCTTGCCGGGCCGGCTGACAACAAGACGACCTCCCCCCTAAAAAGCCTGCAAGAGACCGAAAAGGATCATATCCTGCGAGTGCTCCAGTCAACCAACTGGCGCATCGACGGCACCAAAGGCGCCGCCCTGATTCTGGATCTGAATCCGTCCACCCTGCGCTCACGGATGCGCAAGCTCGGGATTCAAAAAACATAGCTCAATTAACCGCCCTCTCACTTCGTTCGCTCGACAGCCGCTGACAGACGCGGACGGTTTGCCTTCGGGACTTCTGTATTACGCTCTGGGCAGGCGGAAGGCAAACCAGCCTTCACTGCACAAAAGTCTCTGTTTGTCCGTTTGCAAGGCATGGCCCCTTTGCCCGGGCAAAAATGATTTGTCTGCGTAATGTCGGCGCGGGTCTGCGGCAAATAATTATATGTTATTGACTATAATTTCAATGATGTCGGTTCAACATGGAATGGATTGGTTACTCGCAGGCTTCCAAACTCCTGGTTTTCTTGCAGGTCTTCCGTAAGCAGATATCGACAATCAGCCAATTGAGCAGCAGAAACAACCAGAGCATCCCACCAGGGAATTTGATGACTATCCTGAACATGCCATGCATTTTCCAAAACGCGCTCGTTTACCACGATGGGTTGCCATGCCAGCAGAGTGCGAACGTCCTTGCGGGCATTATCCGGATCAAGACCCGGTTGCAGCTTAGCGGTAACGGTTACGTAAAACTCCTGCAAAACCTGATAGCTCAAATTACCTGTCTTGGTGTTCCAAAGATGAGCCATCCAGGCCATAGCTTGCTTCTGCTTTTGTGGTTCGGAAGCGTCCCTGCTATAAACAAGAACGTTGGTGTCAACGAAGACTTTTGCGCTCATAAAGCTCCTCGCGGACGGGAAACTTTTCGCCCGGGGGTTTCAACACTTTGGGTGGTTGTGACAGATACTGCTGCATCGCAATCTGATAGTTTTGCTCTTCGATCATTTTGTCGCGTAGCAATTCGCCAACCAGGCGAGATACACTTGTGTTTTGCTCCGCAGCCATGATTCTGGCCCAGCGGGCTACTTCTTCATCGAGTGTGATCGTTACATTTTTCATGACAAAAATATAGTGTAACACGAATTTCGTGTCAAGAAAAAAATTGTAAGCTGCTTTCTGAGGTAAAATTCCAATCGCACGACTTCGTCATTATATCCTGTCGTTAGATCCTGAGGCCCTCGAAGGAAGGCTCTCGACAAGGTAGGGGTGAAGCCCGCAACTCCATTCATAAGCCACCCCGACCTATCGGGGTGAGAATTGAAAAGGTTCTATCCTTAACGGGAGACTACGGATCATTGATCTAAACCTGAACGATGCCGACAGCTTATGAATGGCAATTTCCGCGATATTTAACAGTTTCGTGATAATTCACGGAAAATCATCTCCCCCAAAAGGCCTTTCCAAATCTCACTCATAATAATTTTCTTAGTTAAATCAACTATATAAAAAAATAATGACCATAATGAAAATTAGGCATGAATCTTGATAGTGTATCGAGCAGTTAGTTTAATCCACTAAAATCTCAGACCTCTAATCCAATCGCTTTATAAAGATTTAACAATAGCTTTATAAAAATCTAACCCAGTAACCTCATAAAGATAGGAAATTCAGTTGGATATCATATTTGTCAAAATTACGGTACGACCTGAAAAGCGCAAAGAGCTGACGCAGACCCTTCACTCAATCGTTGAAAAAGTAAGAAAGGAGAGCGGATGCCTGCATTCAGGCTTTTACCAGAATGTTGAGAGCGAAACAGATTTTTTGGTGGTTGAAGAGTGGGCGACCAGAAAAGATTCGGATGACCACCTGCAGTCCGATATCTTCACGGTTTTAATGGGCGCTGGAAGTCTAATGCTCCGGCCGCCGGAAATTGTGATTCACACGATTAACCGATCGAGGGAATTGGAGGCCTGAAGGCCAAGAACCCATCGCAGGAAATGAAAGGAGCTGAAAATGAGAGTATCATCAACAAAAACGTTTTTCTTATGGGTTGTTGCGTTTGCCGTGGCACTGGCCTGGACGGCCGCTCCGGCAATCGCAGCCGACGAAAAACCCAACATTCTCTTCATCATGGGCGATGACATCGGATGGATGCAGCCGAGCATCTACCACCGCGGTTTGATGGTCGGCGAGACGCCCAATATCGACCGTATCGGGCAGGAGGGCGCGATCTTCATGGATTACCTCGCCGAGCAGAGCTGCACCGCCGGTCGCAACGCATTCTTCACCGGCATGCATCCGCTGCGTACCGGCATGATCCCGCCGCAACTGCCTGGCAGCCCATCGTATCTGCGGCCCGGCACGCCGGCTCTCGCCTGGTTCCTGCGCGATTTAGGCTACAACACCGGCGAGTTCGGCAAGAACCACCTCGGTGATCACCCTGCCGCGCTGCCGACGGCCCACGGCTTTCACGAATTCTGGGGCTACCTCTACCACCTGGACGCGATGCAGGGGGTCAGTTTCCCCGACATCAACCAGAGCCCGACCGAGCAGGCCATCGCTCCGCCCTGCAAGAACGAGCCCATTCCCGGCGTGCCGGAAGTTCCCGGCGCGGTCGATCCCAAGACGGCGACCTGCCTGACGCCGCCGCGCCCGGTGCTATGGTGCAAGTCGAGTGACGGGACCCAGGCGAACCAGACCTGCAAGGACGAAGGTCCGCTGACGCTGGAGCGCTCCAAGACCGTCGACGAGGAGATCTCCTCCCACGTCATTGATTTCCTCGACCGCAACGACCCCGAGAAAACGGGCAAGCCCTTCTTCGTCTGGTACAACCCGGCGCGCATGCACGTCACGACCGTACTGCCGCCGAAGTATCTCGACATGGTCGGCACCAAGGGCGGCAAGGACTGGGGCGTCAACGAAGCCGGCATGAAGCAGATGGACGACAATATCGGCTACGTGTTGAAGAAGCTCGAGGACATGGGCGAGTTGGACAACACCATCGTCGCCTTCACCACCGACAACGGCGCCGAGGTCATCACCTTTCCCGATGGCGGCGTCACCCCCTTCAAGGGTGGCAAGCTGACCACCTGGGAAGGCGGCATGCGCGCTCCCCTGGTCGTCCGCTGGCCGGGACATATCAAACCGGGCACGGTCCTAAGCCAGCTGTTCTCGTCCCTGGACTGGCTGCCGACTTTTGTTGAGATCGCCGGCGGCCCCAAAGGCGATGGATTGAAAAAGGAGATCGAGGCCGGCAAGTATCCCGGCATCGTCAAGACGACGCTGGACGGCGTCAGCCAGTTTGATTACCTGACGGGCAAGAGCGACAAGTCGGCGCGTGAAGTCTTCTTCTACTACACCGGTCCGAAACCGTCGGCAGTGCGGTACAAGAACTGGAAGATGTACTACACGATGGTGCCGACCAGTCCGACTGGGGCGATGGGAGGACCTGTGAACTATTCCTGGACCATGGTCGACAACATCAAGCGCGATCCCTTCGAGATTGCCGGCGGGTTGGACGATATTAAAACCACGATGCAGGTCGGCGGTGCACTGGCTTCCCCGAGCACCGCTTATATCTACGACTGGAACATGCTGCCCCTGGGCCAGCTGCTGTGGCTGAAGGAGCTCGAGTCGTACAAGGAGTTCCCGCCCCTGCAGGCGCCGGAGGCCTACAACCTGGACGGAATCATTGCGGAAATGAAGGCGTCAAAAGCTGTGAGTCACGTGGGCGAATAGCTGGACAGGACTCAAGCATGACGCGAAGAAGCGGGCGTTCCCTGCGAAGGGGGCACCCGCTTCGTTCTCCGTTTCCCTCCAGAAAGGAGAGAGAAAGATGAAAAGAGACCGTAGACTTATTATCATCGCTCTTGTGTCGCTGGTGCTCGCATTCGCCGCAACGGCTGCCCGCGCCCAGGACCCGCTGCCCTCCTGGAACGACGGTCCCGCCAAGCAGGCGATCGTTGGGTTCGTAAAGGTCACCACGACGCAAGGGGGTCCGCAGTTCGTGCCGCCCGAGGTGCGCATCGCCACGTTCGACAACGACGGCACGCTGTGGCCGTCGCACCCGATATACACCCAGCTCGCTTTTGCACTGGACCGGGTCAAAGCGCTGGCGCCCCGGCACCCGGAGTGGAAAACCAAACAGCCCTTCAAGGCGGTGCTCGACAACGACCTCAAGGCACTGGCGGCGGCGGGCGAGAAAGGGCTGGTTGAGCTGGTCATGACTTCGCATGCCGGCATGAGCACCGCCGAGTTCGAGGCGATCGTGATCGACTGGCTGGACAAGGCGCGTCACCCGCGCTTCAAGCGGCGCTATACCGAGTTGGCCTATCAGCCGATGCTCGAGCTTTTGGCATTTCTGCGGGCCAGCGGCTTCAAGACCTACATTGTCTCCGGCGGCGGCGTCGAGTTCATGCGGCCGATGACCGAGAAGGTCTACGGCATCCCCCCCGAGCAGGTCGTGGGCTCCACCATCCAGACCAAATATGAGGTCAAAGACGGCAAGCCGGTGCTGATGCGTCTGCCGAAAATTGATTTTATCGACGATAAGGACGGCAAGCCTGTCGGCATCAACAAATTTATCGGCCGACGCCCGATTGCGGCGTTCGGCAATTCCGCCGGAGACCGCGAGATGCTCGAGTGGACCGGCGCGGGCAACGGCGCGCGGCTGATGATGCTGGTGTTCCACGACGACGCCATGCGTGAATATGCCTATGGTCCGGCCAACGGGCTGCCGGACACCAAGTTCGGCACATTTCCCCAGTCTTTGATGGATAAGGCAAAGCAGCAGGGCTGGGTCGTCATCAGCATGAAAAATGACTGGAGGAGCATCTTTCCCAATAAGTAAGAAATCTGCGCCCGGGGCTGTTTCAAGCCTGCCGATCTCGCCCGCCAATCGGGCAACCGGTCGCGGTACCGATGCCTCTGTTCTCTATTGCCATAGCCGGATAACTGAGTGTTCTCATAAAAAAGCAGAGGCTGAGCCTTCGGGTACAATTCATTTGGATGAATGGAAATTTATGGCAATGATATCAGGTGACTTCGGTCACGGAACCCTCTCCTACAACGACAAAATCTATAAATTCAAGGTTAGAGGAATGGGTGCCCTTGGCTACGGTGTGCAGAAACTCTAGGCCGTCGGACACGTCTACCATCTCAACGATATTGCCGACTTTCCCGGCAGCTACAGCGAGGCCAGAGCCGGCCTTACCGTGGCCAAAGGCGTTGGTGCATTATACATCCGCAATGACGGTGACATTCAGCTGCCCCTGTTGTTATCTTTTCCCGAGCGAGCAGCGCCCTGCGGTTGAAAGGCCAGCGGGATTTCGGGTTGCTGGATAGCTCGAATTCCTGGACGGTGGTCGACGGGGAAGTGGACAAATATTTTTCGCTGGGAGCATCGGACTGGTTCCGCCAGCGGGTGCTGGCCTTTGATTTCTGGACGGCCTATTCACCGACCTGGAATGAAAAAAGCAATGGGGACATCGATAACGGGGCGCCGTCTTTTGCCGGCGCCACCCTGGGCGGGCTGTGGCGTCTGCGGGGATACCCGACAAACCGCTTTAGCGACAAGGCGGCAATTTACTAGGCTGCGGAAATGCGTTTCATCCCGCGCCGGATACCGAATACCCCTCAATTGAGTTTCACTCAATTGAGGTCTTACCTTCAAACCCTCAAACAGTTGTCAGCATGTCCAGGGTCTGCCTCAATCTGTCTTCAAATTGCTGACGCAGATCGAGTGCTTTTTGTTGCCATTTTTGATCAGCATCAAGATTGGGAATGACCGCGGAGCCTGTAATGAAGTGCTTTTGTGCGAGATCTTCTTTGATTTGGGCCGCCCGTCTTTGAGCAGCCCGGTTATAGACATCCCGATAGTCTATGATAGATGCCCGAATCGTTGCAGTGTCAAGGCGGCAAAACTCTTCCAGGATCTCCAGCAGGATCTGGGGGTTCTGATCGGGGTCCAGCCGGGCGAATACCTCATTGACCAGCAGGCTGTCATCTGACAGGTCAGAATCCTTTTTTAAAAGCTCATAGTCTGTCTTGAGCTGATTTTTGATTAACAACCCGTCCTGATATTTCTGCACCAGTCCTTTGATGCGGTTTCCAATTTCTATTGCTTTTTGGGCCTGTTTTTCCTCGGCGCTGAGCGTCAGGTTTCTGGTTTTTTCCATCACCAGATCCAGGGTACTTTTTATTTCGCCCACGTTGTTCCCTCCGTCATTTTTGTTCTATAAGCATAAGAATTTTGGTAAAATTTCATGCTTAATGTGACAATAAAAATACCAAACATCAAAAACCAAATCTCAAATAAATCCCAATGATCAAAATCTAAAATTCTAAACGGCTGAGCCGCCGCAGGCCAAAGACTTAATTCGTCTAAAGTGTACCCCTGTGGTAATTTCGCCGGCAGGCAAGGCATTGCGTTGCGATCTTATAAAATTGTAGCAATTGTTTTGGACATTAGATATTGGAATTTGAAATTTGGTTGTAATTTGGTGCTTGAAATTTGGTTTTTCGTTGTTTTTTGACCCAAGGGGTTCACAACTTTCTTTGGTGTAACTTTGAAAATTTATCCTGGTTCAATAAGTTTATCCAGTATCAATCCATGAAATATATGGCCGCCCTTGGAGCTGAAAATCCATCCCAAATGGGTCAGACACATCGCACAATAACACACCCGCCAGCTATAGCCGGCAAACCAGGTAAACTCGTCGCTGGCAGCTCCGGCGTATCCACACCCTTTAACGTTTTCAAAGCAGCCGATATCGAAGACGATTCCGTGCGGATTGGCAAAGGTGTGCCGGTGGGATCCCTGGATGGAAATTCGGTCATCCGGCCGGGTGATTGCCTGGCGGCACTGCCGGCAGAGAATATATTTTTCTTCCTCCGGCGATTGTTCTTCATCTTCTTTTTCCAGAATAGTGATTTCGCCCTCAGTATCCGGCTGGTCCTTCGGAACGCGGAAACCGTAAATATTACCGGTTTCAAGTGGAAGACTATCGTTGCTGGTCTCCAAAGATGACAGATGGCAGCAATTCCAACCTTCGAAGTTTGAAATTTTTTGTTCGATGCTCAAAGTCCGCCTTGTAGGATTCAATGTTCGCATTGAATCCCAACATATAATGTTGATAACCTAGATTTAAAAAATTTCCTGATTGGTACCGACAATCAGAAACAAATGTTTAAAAACTAAATTTGGATCAGATATCCTCATATACCAATTGTCGCCCGCTATTTAACCATATCTTTGCTCCAACGGCCACCTTTTTTTCAAAATTGAATTTGTTTTGGGAGACTGTAATTGAGCAGGCTTAAGTGGCGAATTGAATTAAGAAAAAAGGGAACATAAAAATTTGCGCAGCAAAAATATTAATTAATCCGTAGGACCTTTATTCAAGCAAAACCTTCAGGCATCAAAAAACGAACAACAGCCCGCAATAAGCTGGCTTTAAGGGCGGATTAATTAGCGGATTAATTATTAAAAAGAGATTTTTTGAGTACGGCTTTGTCATAGGCTCCCATGATGTCCCGCCGGCTGATGATCCCGACCAGCTGGCCGCAATCATCGGCCGCCACCACGGGCAGGGTTGCAAAATCTTTGCGGCTTATTTTTTCAAGTGCGGTATACAGATTATCATTGGCGCAAACCGTCACGACCCCGGAAGTCGCCAGATCTTTGGCAACCACCAGATGCTTTAGATCTTCATCAAAGATGGCTTCTCTGTAATCGTTGAACGAAATAATCCCGGCCAGCTTATTGTCGGCATTGAGCACCGGAAAGCTATTGAACTTACTTTTGAAAATTTTATCGGCCATGGTTTCCAGGGAACATCCTTCGGATATGGTTTCGACACTGTGGCTCATGACCTCGTTAACATGAATGGATTTTAAGACATTGATTTCTTTTCCTTCCTTTAGGTCAATCCCCCGTCTGGCCAATTTCAAAGTGTAAATCGAATCCCTCAGCATCTGACTGCTGGTAATGGTCCCGACAATGCAGGCAAACATGATCGGCAATATGATTTTATAATCACCGGTCATTTCAAAGAGAATCAAAATAGCCGCCAGAGGCCCATGGGTTGTGGCCGCGACGACAGCCCCCATGCCGACGATACTGTATGCACCGGCAGATGCCGTTATCGCCGGAAACAGCGTATGGACGACATTTCCGAAAAAACCGCCGGCCATTGCGCCGACAAAGAGCGAGGGAGCAAAAATCCCCCCTGACCCGCCGGAACCGATCGTAACGGATGTGGCAAAAATTTTGACAATCACCAGGAGCAGCATCAACCACCAGGCAACCTGTTGCATCAGAACCAAATCCATGGCACCATAGCCGACTCCCAGAATCTGGGGAAAAAATAAGCCGACAACACCCAGTATTATTCCACCGATAGCAGCTTTGAGATACTCGGGAAATTTAAGGCTTTCGAACAAATCCTCAAGCCGGTAAAGGGTTTTGGTAAAACCGACACCCACTACCCCACAAAAAAAACCGAGCACCAGGTACATTGGCAATTCCCAGGAACTCACCAATTCATAAGCCGGAACGATAAATGCCGGGGTATCCCCCAGATAAGCTCGCGAAACCACCGTGGCCATCACGGATGAGATCACAATCGGGCTGAAGGTGGCCAACCCAAAATCTCCCAGGACAATCTCCAAAGCAAACATGGAACCGGCAATCGGTGCATTGAAGGTTGCGGCGATACCGGCCGCAGCCCCGCATCCCACCAGCGTACGCATTCGATCTGCGGAGACTTTCAACGCCTGGCCCAGCGTAGATCCAATGGCAGATCCGATTTGAACGATAGGGCCTTCACGGCCGACGGAGCCTCCGGTACCGATACTGATGGCCGAAGCCACAGTTTTTACAATAACAACCCTTTTTCTAATGACGCCGTGCCTTAAAGCCACTGCTTCCATCACTTCGGGGACACCGTGGCCTTTAGCCTCTCTGGCCAGAAAATAAATAACCGGACCGACCACCAGACCCCCTAAAGCAGGGACCCAGATTTTAATATTCCAGGGGATCGTCGCAACGACTTCGAGCAGTTCAGCGGAAGAACCATAGGCAATCGATTGAAAAAAAATGATCAGATAGCGAAACCCAACCGCACCAAACCCTCCGGCTGTTCCCACAATTAAGGCCAGAACTATCATTATCGCATGTTCGTTGGATCTAAACCGCCCTAAAATCGATCGATTTTTGGATAGAAATCGGTTAATCATGCAACCCCCGCCTTAACATCTGAAAATATTTGCAATTTCTATATTGGCGGTGCCGCTTCTGTCAAGAATTATCTCGACGACTTGACAAATTCAAAATTAATGAGTAAATTTGCCTCAAAAAATAGACTCAAACGAAAAAAGATATGATCCGCTTGCGGCGGACCAGTTTCAGGAGGATCGAAATGCCGGTTTACGAATTTGAATGCTCTGCTGGACACGTTACAGAGGAGCTCGTAAAAATGGGAACCAAAAGTACGCGGTGTCCCAGATGCAACAAAAGAGCAAAGAAAATTATCTCACAGTGCTCCTTTGAACTAAAAGGCGGCGGCTGGTATGCGGACGGCTATTCATCCAAAGGGTCCAGCAGCAGTAAAAAATCAGATTAAACCGCAGACTTTCGAGCGAACGCTTATTCATGTTCACTCGATATGAAATAATAATTCAAATTATTTAGGCAGTTTAAGATATCCAGCGTCAACTGAATCCGACTCGGTTTTACCGGTCGGATTTGTTTATACCGAATACCCCTCAATTGAGGTTCACTCAATTGAGGTTATATTTCAATCTATCATCCAATATTCAGTTTCCCATTTCCAAAAATCGCCAATTCCAATTTTAGACGATACCCTGTTTATGTGCACACGTTTTATTGACACATTGCCCTCAGCATGATAGCCGGGATGTCTAATTTACCGATAATTTCGATATGAATTTTTTCTGTTTGGATCTCCGCCGCAGGGGGATCCGGGTGAGGAGTCTTATGAGTCGTTTTCTGAATCGATTTCTTCGTGCGGCAAAGCTGGATGTTACCCTGTATCAGGAAATAGTGGAGGACGCAGGGACATTGAACCAGGCCCTGATCGTTGTGTTTATTTACAGCATGGCCGCCGCCTACGGGACTTTCGGCCGAACAGGGGCTACCGGAGTCAATATCGGAATGATCACCACTTTGCTGGGATGGTACGTCTGGGCCTTTTCTACCTACATCGTCGGAGCGCGGTTTTTACCCGAGGCTCACACCAAACCTGATCGAAAAGCCCTCATTCGGGTCATGGGATTTGCCGCCGCGCCCGGGGTACTGCGCGCGTTAGGTTTCATGCAGGGTCTCGGCCTGGTTGTTTTGCTGATCGCTACAATCTGGATGGTCGCGGCGGCAACTGTTGGCGTAAAGCAGGCGCTAAGTTATGAAAACACCTCCCGCGCCCTGGGGGTAGCCATTGTTGGCTGTGTCATCAGCATTGTCTTTCAGGCAATAATGTACGTTATATTATTTTCGGCGTTCGGTGTCAGCTCTAAATGAAATTTGAAAGTCAGTCCCTGACGGCAAAATTCATCGATCCTTCAGGGCAGACCGTAAATCAACCCATTGAGATCCGCACCCATCCGATTACCGGACGCACCTGTCGCATCACATTCAGCCGCATCCGCGAAAAAGAGGCCGGAACCGAATCGCTGCCGCAACCGCCCCCGGATGCCGGAAAAGCCTCAGATTGCCCGTTCTGCCGACCCCGGGTATTCTCAAAAACCCCGCAACTGCATCCTGACCTGGAGCCCGACGGCCGCATGGTCCAGGGCGATTCACTGCTTTTTCCGAACCTGTTTCCCTATGGCAGCTATTCCGCCGTCAGTCTGTTCAGTGATGAGCACTTCGTGGAGATCGGCAAGGCCTCCGTCGCCTCTTATGCCGACAGTTTCATAAATTCCGGTTGCTACCTTAAAAGGGTACTCAATCATGATCCCCGGGCCGTATACACGGCCATCACCCAGAATCACCTGCCGTCGGCGGGCGGGTCTCTGGTTCACCCGCACCTGCAAATCAATGCCGACCCGGTTCCGGGCAATCACCACCGCTTTTTGCTGCAACGGGCCGACGATTTTTATCAGCAAAAGGGTAATTACCTTTTTTCCAGTTATCTGAATCATGAAAAGACCGCCGGCTCCCGCTATATCGGTGCCACGGGGTCATGGGAATGGATGGCGGCCTTTGCCCCGGAAGGGTTTTTCGAGATCTGGGGCATTCTGCCGGAAATTACTTCGTTTCAGCAAGTTTCGGCCGCCGACTGGCAGGATCTTGCTGAGGGTGTCATCAATACCCAGCGCTTTTATCGCAGCATCTGCCGCAACGGCTACAATCTGGGATTGCTGGCCGTTGAGACCTCTGCCAGCTGCCTGGAGTTGCGCGTTGTGATGGTCGTTCGTTCCAACTACGCCCCCTGGGTGCGCAGCGACTTTACCGGATATGAAGTCATGCTCGGAGATATGGCCACCTTTGTCGCGCCCGAACAAACGGCCGAATGGTCGCGATCTTTTTTTTAGCCGTTTTTCTGTTTTTGCCCGACATGTTAAAAATGCAGGATGAAACCCTGAGCATGGCCGAAAGAGCCAATGCCGCCGATCGGGTGATCACCCTGCATATCAAAGTATGGCCGGCGGCCATGATTTTAGCTGATAAAGAATTAAATCATAGTGATCTTTATTTCTCGTGCACGCCGGTTCGCCCCTCATTGAGGCGGATCAGGCGTTTGTTTGGTCGTCTCAATTCAGCTTTTGCCGGTTTTGTCCCGTAATATTTCCAGCAGCTTTTCCGGGGAATCTTTAGCCAGTATCTCTCTGAACTGGGTGCGGTAGTTCTTCACCATGCTGACCCCTTCGATAATAACATCATAGACTTTCCAGCTGCCGCTTTTGTCCGTCAGGCGGTAAAAGAGCGGTATCTTTTTGCCGTCGGATGTCTGCAGATAGCTCTGGACCTCGGCTCTGCCCTTCTTCAGTTCGGTCTCCTTGTCAAAGAGTATTTTTTGATCAGAATAGGCCAGCAGTCTGTCCGCATAGACGCCCTGGAGCAGTTTTCGGAAAAGCTGGACAAATTCATTCTGCTGCTCGGCTTTCATTTTTTTCCATTCGCGCCCCAGGGTTCTTTTTGAAAGCTCTTCAAAGTCAAAGATTGTGTTTATGAGATCACTCAGTTGTGATATTTGAACATCCTTGGCCTGGTCCTTGAATCCCGGTTCACTCAGCTTGGCAATAACCTTGTTGACCCCGGTTTCAACGGTTTCCATAGGAGTTGCCGCATAGCCCTGAAGCGGCAGCACCAACACCACTGCCAAAATCAGTATAACCCCGGTAAATCTTCTGTTCATATTAGCCTCCTTTCAGGTTTTGTTCGTTAAGATCGTCCCAGTTAAACAAAAGACAAAAAGGTTTGACGGGATAAATTTAGTTCGTTTGGATGGTTATGAACGTTAAGATCGTTTGGATCGTTTTTAGAGTTGAGTAATTTCAGCTTTCACCTTTGAGCTAGAGCTATGAGCTCTCACCTTTCATCTTTCACCTTTGAGCTTTGAGCTATGAGCCCTCACCTTCAAGATTCTTTACTTTATGGTCGCCGGGTTGTCGCCCGCGGTCAGGGCCTTGATTGCCTCGGCAATTTGTCGACTGAGCATTTCCACCGCATGGCTCTGGACCTTCACCATCGCGGCGATATCGTCTCCGGTGACGGGTTCGGCAAGATTGGCATATCTTTTCAATAGCTCGGTCCGGCCGTTTTCACCGAAAATTGTCCACCAGGCACGCAGCAGGACATCACCCCCTGGAGTTCCAATGAAATCGGTGACATCCACCGTTACCTGGTAATCCGTTCGGGTCGCTTGCAGCCAGGGGAAAATAGCGACGTTTGTGGTATTTAGCAGGACGGATAGATTTTCAGCCAGAACCCGGGCAAAGCCGGCCCCCAAAGGATCCCCCCACTGGGCAAATTCACTCAGCCGGATTTCATTCTCTCCGGTGGCGGTCACGATCTGGGGCCGATCCAGCTTGCCGGAAATCCTTACAGGGCCCACACCGATGGCGACATTCTTCAGGTTGGCGACGGGCGCAGGCCTGGTTTTCGCACTATTCAGAGAAGTCAGTACGTAAAACCGGGTGGGTCTGGATTTGGTCGGTCCCAGGCATCCGAGAAGAAGAAACAGCAAAGCGCACGGCATTAGGATAATTAATTTTAACCGGCTAGGTCGCATCAGAATCCTCCTTTCTGTGCTTTACCCCGTAGCAGGGCATCCGGATTTCGTTGGAGATAATCGGCCAGAATTCGAATCGAGCGGGCGGCCTGGGACAATTCGGCCACGGCTGTTTCAACCTGGATCCGCAGAGGTGAGCCCTCTCCAATAGCACTATTTACACTTGCCAGGGTCTCTTGAGCCTTTTGAAGGGTTTTTGCAAGATCCCCCGCAAGGGTTTTTACCTGGCCGTTGATATCTTTGGTAAGTTTGCGAGCATCCGTTAATGCGGCACCCGCCGTATCAGATGTTTTTTTAAGGCTGGCTGACAACGATTCCACCTGTTTGTTGACATTTTCGATCAGCCTTTGGGTGTCTTTCAGGGTTTGGCCGAGATCGGCAGACAGCGGATCAATTTTTTCATCCACATGCCGGGCAAGATCGCGGAGATCTTTCATGGTTTGTTTGAAGTAGTCCAGGCTTTTGGCGAGATCTTCGGACGTCACAATATGTTCGATACCCTGCAGTGACTTGTTGATGCTTTTTGCGATCTCGCCGATCGGAATATTTTCCAGCGTCGTTTCAATTTTTTGCAGCGGCGTCTGGATCGTCGGCAATTCCTTTACATCCTCCGGGAGCTTAATAGTTTGGCCGCCGATCATTCTAACCGGTGTGTCCGGATAAAAATCGATATTGATCATCAGCTGGCCTGTAACCATACTCTGCATTTGCAGCTGGGCTCTTAATCCGTTTTTAATGAGGTCCTGGAGATATTGTTCTTGATTCTCGGCGACCGGCCCTAAATGTTTAAAATTTTCAGGATCTATTTCCATGAAAACCGGAATTTCAAAGGATCGATCACGTTGATCGGCATAAATATTTATTTTGGTGACCTGCCCAATCTTGACACCCCTGAACACCACCGGAGCTCCAACACTGAGGCCTTTGACCGATCCCTGGAAATAGGCAACATATTGTGACGTTTTGACAAAGAATTTGCCGCTTCCGAAAATGATGATGGCCGCCACCGCCAGCGCCAGCGCCACCACGACAAATGCACCGATTGCCTTTTTGTTTGCCTGTTTGCTCATGATGAACTGTCCTCGATATTGGAGGCTCTTTTTACTTTATTGCCCCCGTATGCTCCTGCGACTTTGCAGAAATACAGCGGGTTAGGGTTTCAGGTGTCAGTGTTCAGGTGTCAGGTTTATGCTGGAAACCAAATAACCGCACAGTATTGAAATGCTGCATTTCGAAGGGTTTATCACTACACTCAACACTCAATCTTCTTAAAAAATATCAATAGATTCCCCTCATTTGACATTCGATACCTGTCCGCTTTTTTAGACTCGCTTTTATGGAGTCATTTCCTTGATCCAGGTGACTGCATTGGCAGTCGTAAACTTGGCTGACACCTGAAACCCGACACCTGAAACCTATTCTTTTTCAATCCATTACTCCAACACGCCAACCTTTCTATTTCTCCCCGCGGGTCAAAAACCGATGAACCGTTGGATCCTTGGATTCCGCCAGCAGCTTCTTGGGATCGCCCTGGGCAATCATGGTCTTTTTCTCGGGATCCAGAAATACGGAGTTGTTCCCGATGGCAAAAATGCTGGCCAGCTCGTGAGTGACCACCACCACCGTGGCTCCCAGACTTTCACGCAGCTCGAGAATCAGATCATCCAGCAACCGGGCGCTGATCGGATCCAGTCCGGCCGACGGTTCATCAAAAAACAGGATTTCCGGATCCAGGGCCATGGCCCGCGCCAACCCGGCCCGCTTCTGCATCCCCCCGCTGATCTCCGACGGGTAGTAATCCTCAAATCCGGCCAGGCCGACCAGGGCCAGTTTCAACGATACGAGATTTTGAATTTGCTCCGCCCTCAAATCCGCATATTCCTGCAGCGGCAGCGCAATGTTTTCGGCCAGGGTCATGGAACTGAACAGGGCGCCGCTCTGATAGAGGACGCCGAACTGCCGCATAATTCGATCTCGAACGTCAGGTTCCGCATCCCAGAAACTGACGGCGCCGTAATTCACCGTACCCTTGGCCGGCTTTTTCAGCCCGATCATGTGCCTCAACAGCGTGCTCTTGCCGCACCCGCTGCCACCCATGATAATGAAAATATCGCCGCGGTTGATCGTAAAGGTCAGATCGCGCTGAACCACAAAGGAGCCGTAGGCCATGGTTAAATCGTTGACGATGATATGTGCTTCATTACTCTTTGAATTTTCCGGCATTATTTAATTCCATTGTTTCATAAAAGAAGGTTTCAGGTTTCGGGTGTCAGGTGTCAGAATTGATCGAGCTGAAACCTCATATGAAACTTCATTAAATTTGATGCCACTTTTAGGCTAAAGTTAATGGTTGGTGGGAGTGGTTTTTAACCACGATTACAGGTGTTGGCCCAACCGAATTGATCGCGGTTGGAAACCGCTCCCACAACATTATTAAACTTATTCAGGTTCCAAAAAAGTTTCGTCTTCAATCAGACCGGCCGTTGTTTTGGCCAGCGGCTGGGCTGAAGCCTTTAACCTTGGAACCCTGAACCCTGCCTGTGGGGTCGACTTGTCCCGTCGTAGCTCGCAGAGCGAAGTCGGAAGCGCGCAGCGCGAAGCCTCAAACCTCTGAACCCAGAACCTTGAACCTCAGATCCCCAGCCCATTGCACACCACCGTAATAATCGCCGTTGCCACGGTGATGGCAATGATCGAGGTCACCACCGCCGAAGTGGTCGCGTCGCCGACGGCCGAAGCACTGCGTCCGCACGCCATGCCTTTAAGGCACCCGGCCAGGGCCACCAGTATGCCGAAAACAGCGGCCTGAAAAATTCCAATAAAAAAATGGTTCAAATTCAGGGATGCCTTCGTCTGGTTGACATACTGGATGAGACCGATATCGAGCAGGCCCACGCCGACGATCAGGCCGCCGAGCACCCCCATCAGGTCCGCAAAGACGCACAACAGCGGCATCATCAGAACCAGGGCCAGCATCCGCGGCAGCACCAGAAACTCCATCGGAGAGACCCCCATGGTTCTCAAAGCATCGATCTCTTCATTGACCTGCATCGTCCCCAGCTGGGCGGCAAACGCCGCACCGGTGCGGCCCGCCATCACAATCCCGGCCATAACGGCTCCCAAGACTCGTACCATGGCAATACCCACCAGGTTGGCCACGAAGATCTGGGCGCCGAACATCATCAGCTGCACCGCGCCCACGAAGGCCAGAATCATGCCCACCAGAAAACTGATCAGGGCCACAATCGGCAAAGCATCGACGCCGCATTCCTGGATGAGCAACGTCAAATCGCTGCGGCGAAAGCTGGCCTTGCCCACTATTAATTTCAAAAAGGCAACCACCGCCTCGCCGATAAACGCCAGCAGCTCCGATGCGGCTTGCCAAAACCCAATGGCGGATGTACCGACACGCACCAAAAAAGGATCGCGCTGCGTATCCTTGCGCGCCCCTTTTCTTTCCGCAACGGCCGTCGCCAAACCGATGAGTTTTTTGACGCCAAGCGGCAGTCCCTCCTTTTCCAGAACAATATTTTGTGCTGAACAATAATTGTTGATGTCCATTAAAAACGTCACCAGGCTGCTGTCCCAGTCGGTGATGTCGCCGGTTTCGAACACCAGACGCCGGATGCCTTGGGACGGTTGGATGTGCGGGTAGACTTCATCGCTTGAAGGCAAAGGCGCACCGATTTTCCAGCTGCCCGTGAGTCTGACAAGCAGGGCGCCCTTATCCGGTCGGCTGAAATTGAGGTAACTGCTTGCGGCTTGCTTATCTTTTTCTAATGACCGTTGGTTGTCTTCTGCCATATGATGCGCGCCTTTTTTGCCGGAGCAGATGGTCCATCCGTTTAGAACCGGTAGGCAAAGTTCATGTTAAAGACATGGATGAAGTTCGGATCGTATTTCCCCTCCAGCTGACCCGTCAAGGGAGTCCCCTCCTTGTTGATCTTGCAATCTCCGGCGTCGATGAGGGTGTAGGCCGCACCTACCGAGAAATCCTTGCTCCAGTCGTACTGCACCCCGGCCGCGTAACGAAACTGGCGGTCCACCGGCAAGGCGGGTGAGCGGTCTTTACTATTCGAGATCGGGGAGGTGTCGTAACCCCAGCCGGCCATCAGCAGCCAGGGCTGCGCCACCCGGTAGTAAGCCCCCAGGCCCACGTGATAGGTGTCTTTCCAGTTTACCTTTACACTCGTGGTGTTGTTGTCGGGCATCGAGATCTCAGCAAGTCCGAATTCGCTCCAGTCCTGCCAGTTGAGAGTGGCCACCAGCGCCAGCTCTTTGGTGAGCTCCTGATAGGCGCCGACCGCCACCTGCCGGGGAATGTTCCAGTTGACCTTGAGGTCGGAGTCGAGTATGCCGGACGCCTTCAAGAGAGCCCCTCTGTCGCCGGTGTCCGGGAGATACTTGAATTTCAGGTCATCTTTGAAATTCAAATCAACCTGGGAGGTGTACGTGACCCCGAAACGGGTCTGAGGACTCACTTCGAACAGGGCCCCGAGGTTGAAGCCGTAGCCCACATCCGAGGCATCGAACTCGAGACGGCCGTCCCCGTCCTCAAGAGGCTTATCGATCGCCGTCCTGGCGCTCATGTCCCCGTAGACAATATTGACACCGCCGCCCAGGGACAGCCACGGGCTGACCCGGTAGCCGACAGTCGGGTTGATCGCCGCCGTGGTGAGTTCCACTTTCTCGGCGTAGTACCTGCCGGCCCAGTTGTCGCCGTAATCCAACCCCGCGCCCATATAGGACCCAAAGCCCAGCCCCAGCTTCAGGTTCGGTTTCAGGCTGTGAACGTAGTAAAACGTTGCCGACGGAGCGATTTGGCCCGCGTTCCCAACACCACCGCCAGACACATCCGTCTCCTGGACCTTGAACTTGGTCTTCGGAAAGAAGCCCAGGAGACCGCCCTGCATCTGGGAGCGATCCAGCCGCGTCATCCCGGCCGGGTTGCCGCTGGACGTAGAGGCGTCCATGGCGGCAGCCTGACGGCCGGCGCCTGCCACCCCCATGTCGGGAGTTGCCTCCTCATACAACCAAAGCCCGCCGGCGTGGACCGGTGCGGCAGCCAGAACCACAAACAATGCTGAAATGAAAATGCTGCGACTATACTTCTTCATTGTAGCCTCCTTCGACATAAGTTGTATAAGCGGCGTCTGGCAGCCACTTATGGCCAGACTCCAAAAAAATGCCGTTAATAACCCGGCAATTAAGTTTGTCATTCCGGCCGCAGCGAAGCGGGGAGCCGGAATCCAGCAAAAGTCCCGGCAATGCTTGATTTCCGCCTTCGCCGTAATGACGAGAAGGTGATCAAAAGTTGCTTTTTTATTAGCAAGTTAACAACATCTACCGGCAAAATTCAATCTTTAATTTTTCCTTGGCATTGTCTGTGCGCGGCCACGTATCACCGCTCCCGCTTCCGCCTTGATCTGAGCCGTTAGAGTGCAACTCCCGATCATTGGATCACCCACGATCTGGCGACCATCTATGGACAGGACACCCCGGACAGTTAACCTAGTACACACCGCGACCACGGTAACCGACACCGACACCGCGGAAGCCGCGGCCGTAAGCGATCCAATCGATGAACAGCGCCGTCGGGCCCCCATGGGCGGGCATCGTGCCGTTGATTATTCTGTAGCTATAAATCAGGTCTGCGCCGTCTACAACCGGGTTGGTGATCTCGACCACGGCAACCGTATTGTCGGATTGTCCCGCCTCATAGACGGATAGCGTGGCGTTCGGCGGGTCCTGGCCAAAATTGTCCTTGCCGGCTTGCGCTGTCCATTCCTTGAGATAATCCGCCATCTTTAAATGCCCGGCGATCCGTTGGGGCCGGTCGGAAAAGTACAATGTCTGCTGGTTGACCTTCACCAGTCGCAGCGTGTTCGCAGCAGAGTCCACCTTGAGATCTTCGGCACTCTGCACAAACATCAGCTGCGGGGTTTCGCTGGAAGAAGTATCTACAGCCGGACCGCTGCACGCGGTGATCGGCAAAACTATAGCCGCCAGAAGCAACACCAGACAGGCATGATTCAGCCTCTCGTTGAATACACCAAAATTTTCCATGTTCACTTTTCCTTTTCTCCCTTTTTAAAACTTGAAAAGCGTAGAGTCTTAATTGTGAATTCCTTGCATTTTATGCAAAAATATTTTTGCCACGAAAACACGAAATCTTGAACGCGCGGCGCAGGCGCTCCCGCAGCGCCAATGCTTGCGCAGCGCGTGCGCCGCGTGAGCACGAAATTTATCTTCTCTACTTTTCGTGTTTTCGTCCCTTCGTGCTTTCGCGATTAATTTGTCCTTTTTAGTTCCGACTTGCCCGGGTTAGGTTATGCGAAGGCAGGGAATTCCATCTGCCCACTCAACTTATCCAGCCCTGTTCCTGGAATCGCTTTTTGAGCACATCGGCAATTTCCTTCGCGGTCTGCTTAGCCCGGCCCTCAATCGTGCTTTTGCCGCTCTCTTGGCCATAGATTTTCATCCCGCTGCTGATGATAAGCCCGGCCGGATTGTGGGTGGCAATCAAGCCGAGAACACCTAAGTCCGCCCCCGGCGTTTTGCCACCTTCGGCATCGGTTGTACCGGATCCAATTTTGCGCAATCCTTGGGCCGTCATCTGGAAGCCTTCGGCCGCCACTTTCAAATCGGAGGCACCGGAACCGAAACCGATGGCAAAGCGCTTGGCGGCACTGCCCTCATTGAAGGAAACGAGATAGCCCTTGATGACAATGTCGTTGATCTGCGGTGTCGTTCTAGCCGACGCCCGCTCGGCGAACATTCCCATGCCGTTGATCTGCTCGACCAACTGTGCCGCAATTTCAGCGCCCAGCTGCCGTCCGGTCGCGATCTCTTTGGCGGTTTGGGGCGTGCTGTGCTCTAAATCCTGCCCGGCAAGCGCGGATTCGTCCGGGACACCCGCGGGCGTAGCGGCGAAGTCGTGCACCCAGATGGTATTGGGACGCGGAATCATCCCGGTCACGAGCTCGTCGCGGCCGGTAACTTTTGTTGAAGCGCACCCGGCAATAACCAGCAGGGCAACCAGACATAGTACGATGTTGTTACTTGAATTCATTGGATTTCTCCTCTTTGAGTTAGTGTTAAATATCATCATGTAGCAGCGGCGTGACGAGATTTCCTTCAGCAGGTTAAGTCGTATGGACCTGCATTGCTCTCCGTAATATCAATTTGCCTGCTGACAGAGGGAGCATCAGATGGACTCCACTTGATCACAGACCTTCAAGAAGCTGGGCCTTCTTGGCATCGTAGTCGCTTTGCGTGATCAGGCCCTGATCGAATAGCGCTTTCAGATCTCTCAGCTTGCGTTCCACGGTCTGAAGGGAAGGCGACGCCGCGCTCGAGGGTTGCTTGTGCTTCGCAATCTTTGGCACGGGCGGCGGCATGGTCCGATCGTAGTTGAAATTCTGCACCTGGACACTCAAGTTCTTGCCCGGAACAACCACTTCGGCATAGTCGACGTGGTTCAGCCCCCGGCGCAGGGTTTTGAATGTGGCCGTGAGATTCACCGCCTCGCCCTGAAAGAAAGAATTGACCTGTATTTTATGCGTCTTCCGGGTGGCCGCCTCCGTCCACACGGAGAGACTGTCGCCCGGGACAACGACGCTGGTGCCGCTCATCAGGATCAATCTCCCGTCGTCCGCCAGCGTTGTTCTTGCCTTGTCCATAAAGTCGAGAACTTTGCCGGCCGTGGGCAGGGTGTATTGATCGAGGAGACCCCGCAGCCCCTTCAAATACTCCTCCATCTGCTTCCGCTTTTTTTCGGCGATGGCCCGGCGCAGAAAACCATGGGGCAGGGACGCACCCTGCTCGTTTTGCACCATGCGCTGCAGTCGGCCGTCCGGGTCGTATTGAACCTGCTCCAAACGCATATCTTTGACCGTGCCGTTCTCGATCAGTTCGGTGCGGCAATTCCAGGTATACTGATGCATCAGCTTGGCGTTGGCCTTGCGCGCTTCCGTTATTTTGACGGCCGTCTCGGCCCTGGCGGCCAGCTGATCCTGCGCCAGGGTAAAGTGCGGCGCACCAAAAACGATCAGACCTGCCACCAGAATGGTTAGGATCTTCATATTGATTTTCCTTTCTGCATTATTCAAGATTATCGCTTATGTGCTCTCGTGTGAAACCACAAAATAAAAGGTTTCAGGTGTCAGGTGTCAGCCAGGTGCAAGAGACGAAGCTCAAAGCTGAAAGCTCAAAGCGCTCGTAAAGTGTTTCTTACCTTGATCAGATCGGCTTTTTTTTAGCCGGAGGCCGCGCTCGCGTGAAACTTCAATAAGTTAAAAGCGAACCGCAGAATATCGAATGTCGAATGTCGAATGTCGAATGTCGAAGGGTGGAATCGCTTTGCTCAGTCTTATTTAGAAAAGATAGGATACATTCATTCGACCTTCGATGTTGGACGTTCGATGTTGGATGTTCAATAGTTTCTTTCATCGATTAGACTTGACGCTCTCAGCCAGCGGCCGCGGACCGGTCTGCTACTGTTTTTGAGCCTGCCAGGTGCCGTGGTCAAAGGGTGGCAAGGTGAATTTATAAGTTCCGTTCAACGCTTCGCCGTCATCGGATAATTTCCCGGAAATGGTCCCCTCGAGCGGAAGAAGGATTTGCCCCTGCAATTCGTCTGCCTGCATTTCACCTCTGAAATTCAGGTATGAACCCTCCTCACCGAAATTGCCGTAACACGGCATGCTGCCGTCGGGAGAGCGATACAGTTTGACCTCGATAGATCCTTCATTACCGGTTCCATTAAATTTGCCTTCGTATACGCCGACCAATACGGAGCCCTCGGGCACGCCTGTCACTAAGGTGGAGGCACAGCCAAACACCGCGCAGGCGGCGCTTGTCATAAGTATCAACAGCCAGAGTTTTTTTTTCATGGTGTTCAGTTCCTTTACTCGCAGCTACAGCCTGTCGCCGGCTTTCGCCGCGGCTTCCAAGAGTCGCTTTTCCCTTCCGGCGTACGCTTCAGCCGATCGTTCGTGGGGACCGAAAGATCGAGTCGGATCGGTCAGTCCGCGGGACCGACCGATCCATCCCTTTGCCACCGGCGTGCCGGCATCCGATCCGATCTATCCACTCACGTTGTTGTTGCACTCCTGTGCAGGGCTATTGCGGTCCGGGCTGAACGTGATGCAGCGGCTTGCCATCGAGGGCTTCGGCCTCCGCCTTTTCCAGATTCTTGATATCCTCGGCCGACAGCTTGGGACGATCGATCTTGATCGTCAGCTTGTCGAGCTTGGCCGTCAGCGGAAACGGCGGTTGGTAGTCCGCGTCGTTCACGCCGGTCAGCGTGTCGGAGCCGATGTCGAAGCTCTCATCCCATTGCAGGATCATGGGCAGTGTGCGCTTCACCATGATGGTCTGCACTGCCTTGCCGTCCACCTTGAGCGTGCCGGTGCCGGAACGGCCGAGACCGCTCAAGTTGTTGAAGGCGAGCGTGCCCACGCCGAGGCCGTCATACTTGAAGTCAAACTCCAGCGTGTGCCTGCCGGGCGTGAGGACCTCCGGGCCTTCCCACTTGATGCGCTTGAGGTCGACCAGGTTCCAGAGGAACACCGGCTTGCCTTTGAGCAGGTAGAAGCCGTAGCCGGCGAAGCGCCCGCCCGAGGTCAGGATCATGCCCTCGGCGCCGCCTTCTGGGACCGTGATTTCCGCCGTGATGGTGTACGAGGCGTCCAGCAGGAAGGGCGAGTCACCCTGCGGAAGTCCCACCATCGGCCGGGTGTAGACGAACTCCGTACGGCCGGCCGTGATGTTCGGGCGCGGCGCGACGATGCGGGCCGCCACCGAGGCGTCCAGCGGGAAGACCTGGTACTTTTTCGCTTCCGCGACGAACTTCTGGCGCAGCTCAGTTACTTTCTGCGGATGCTGTGCGGCGATGTCGTTGGCCTGGCTGAAGTCTTTGGTCAGGTCGTAGAGCTGGAACACCTGGTTGTTCAGCGGGTCGGGGTTCGCCACACCGAAGGCCTGCCAGGGTGCACGGTTGACCTTGGTACTCAGCAACCAGCCGTCGTCATAAAGTGCCCACTGGCCCATCATCTCGAAGTACTGGGTCTTGTGGCGCGACGGCACCTTGGCATTGGCGGCGTCGAAGGTGTAAAGGAAGCTCGTGCCTTCGATGGGCGCCTGTTGGATGCCGTCGACCTCTTCGGGTGCGGGGATGCCGGCGGCCTCGAGGATGGTGGGCACGACGTCGATCACGTGGATGAACTGCTCGCGCAAAGCTCCCTTGTCCTTGATGCGCGCCGGCCATGACACCACCATATTCTGGTTGATGCCTCCGAGCCTGGAAGCGTTCTGCTTGAACCAGTCGAACGGCGTGTCGAAAGCCCACGACCATCCGGCCGACATGTGGTTGTAGGTCTCTTCGGTGCCCCAGACGTCATACCACTTCATCTGCACGTCGACAGGAATCTCACTGAGGCCATTGAAGAACGCGACCTCGTTGGGCGTGCCCAGCGGCCCACCCTCGGCGCTGGTGCCGTTGTCGCCGTTGATGTAGATTATCATCGTGTTGTCGAGCCGGCCCAGGTCTTCGAAAGCCTGGATCACACGGCCGATCTCGTGGTCGTTGTAAGCGGCATAGGCGGCGAAGACCTCGACCTGACGGATGAAGAGTTTCTTCGCCTCGGCGCTGAGCTGATCCCAGGGCTTCAGGAGGTTCTCGGGCCAGGGCGTCAGCTTCGAATCCTTGGCGATCACGCCCAGGCGCTTCTGGTTTTCGAAGATGCGCTGGCGCAGCTTGTTGTAGCCGTCGTCGAAGAGATGCAGGGCCCGGATCCTGTCCACCCACTCCTTGGTCGGGTGATGCGGCGCGTGTGTGGCACCGGGCGCGTATTTGATGAAGATCGGCTTGCTGGGGTCAGTCTGGTGGATGCGCGTGATGTAGCCGATCGCGTCGTCCGCCATGCCGGTGATGAGGTTCCAGCCCGGCTTGCCCTCGAACGGATAGATCTGGGTGGTGTTGCGGAACAGATTCGGCTGCCACTGGTTGGCGTCGCCGCCCACAAAGCCGTAGAAATACTCGAAGCCCAGGCCGGTGGGCCACTGGTCGAAGGGCCCGACCTGGCTGGCGGCGAAAGCCGGCGTGTTGTGGTCCTTGCCGAACCACGCCGTGGAATAGCCGTTGTCGAGCAGGATGCGGCCAATGGTGGCCTTGTCCTCGGCGATGATGCTGTTGTAGCCCGGGAAACCCGTGGACTGCTCCGAGATCACGCCGAATCCGGCCGAGTGGTGATTGCGCCCGGTGATCAGCGCCGCCCGCGTCGGCGAGCACAGCGCCGTGGAGAACACGCGATTGTAGCGCAGACCCTCGTTTGCGATGCGGTCCATGGTCGGCGTCGGAATCACCCCGCCGAAGGTGCTCGGCACGCCGAACCCGGCGTCATCGGTGATGATCAGCAGCACGTTGGGCGCCTGCTTGGGCGGCACGATGCGCGGCGCCCACCACGCTTTCGATTGCAGGGCATCGCCCTTGATCTCGCCGCCGAATTTAGGGTTGGGAGCGGGGAGTTGTTTGCCGCTGATGGTAGTAGTAGCGCCGGGTGAACCCAACTCACCGGTAATTTCCTGTGCCATGGCCGGCAAGGCCGTAAATAAGACAGCAATCAAAATTACAGAGATCGCGATTGCTGCGGATCGGTTATAGCGTTTCATGTCATGCTCCTTTGGTTTGATTCTGGTTGCGATAGGCTGAAACAAAACCCCTTTCACAGCCCTCTGTTGAACTTTCGACGTAAAAACTTATCGGAATAAGGCGGCTTGACCCGTTGCCCTGTTGGTCCGTTTCGGCTTACGGGTAAACCGGCAAACCGGCTAACCGATAAGCCCATTATACATAGGATAGCTGATTTCTAAAGAAACGACTTCTTCTTCACCGCGTCCGGCGGGATCCAGCCCTGGTCGACGAAGAAATTGCCCAGATCTGCCGCGATCTTTTCCGCCAGGCGTTTGGCGTCCGCCTCCACCGTGGCGGATGTCATTTCGCTTGTCCCGGACAAAGCACCGCTCACCAGGGTCGAAGTCAGCAGGTGGCCGGCGATGGCCCCCACCCCCATCATCTCACCCATGCCCGGCTTGTCGCCGCTCTTGGCGGTGCCGCGCAGGGTATCCACCTCCTTCTTACCCTCGGCGGTCATCTCGTAGACCTGCACATTGGCCTGGACGCTGGTCCGGCCGGCGCCCAGCCCGATGGCGACGCGCTCGGTGCGGTTGCCCTCGTCGATGGACAGCAGCTGGCCCTTGATCATGAGATCTTTTTCATTACCGTGCGGATAGCCGAAACCCCGCTCGGCCATAAGGCCGTAGCTGCGGATCTTTTTGACCAGCTCCTCCGCCAGGGCGTCGGCCACCTTGTGGCCCACCTTGATCTCCTCGGCGGTGCGGGACGATCCTTTGTGCTCTTCATACTTCTGCATGAGGTCCGCGCTGAGGCCTTTGTCCAGCTCAACCTCTTCGGGCGAAACGGCAAAGTCATAGACCAGGATGAGGTCAGGCCTCGCCAGCTGAGCGACAGCCATGTTCTCCTGCTGTACGTTTGTCGGCGCGCAGCCAGCGGCAACCGCCAGCACAAAAAAAATTAAGAGTCCGAATTTGAAGCTGTTTTTCATGATTTTCCTCCTTTGCTTGAAACGGTTCACCACATTTGATGTTATACACAGGGTCA
>Ga0210064_1000053_pt1 | contig 51959 bp, 52 predicted proteins | sample Muzzi_CordC_D2_FD_185531 | JGI IMG/M metagenome (GOLD analysis project Ga0210064, IMG submission 185531) | Wetland microbial communities from San Francisco Bay, California, USA, that impact long-term carbon sequestration - Muzzi_CordC_D2 (SPAdes) | ecosystem: Environmental > Aquatic > Marine >... | reverse complement strand
CCAGGCTGGAATGGCTGACGGCATTAAAATTAAAGTTGTCAACCAGGGCACCGCTGGAAACATTGATGGCAAATAATGCCCTGCCGACCGTGTCCGTGGCGCTGGGAGTCGTCTGATCCTGATTATTATCGTAGCCGCCGGGAACCAAAAATACATCCTGGGCCGTCGTTTCGATGTTCAGATTACAGCCCGCTGTGGTCACAACCGAGCTGGTTGCGATGGTGGCCCTTTCCGGTTTGCCCCACGACTGACCTAATTGCTCATAGGGATTCGAGGGATCGCCGGTATCCTCATCCAGGATATGGGGGCCGAAAGAGTACAGCCAACTGGGCGCAGTCGGTGAGCTGATATCTAAGGCCGTGTAATCATAACCGCCTCGCCGTTCACCGAATATCATGATCTTCTGGCTCCCGTTTTGATAAATTACCGGTGAGCCGTCTACGAAATAATCGTGGTCAACATTGGTCAACAGGTTCAGTCTGTTTAACTGGTCCGGGGGAATAAAGGCCCAGGCTTCACTACCGTCATCATCATCGATGCAGTGCAGCATGCCATCGTTTGACCCGGTATAGATCATCGTCTTGTCGTCATCGGTGGCCTCATCCCCGTCGGGATCGGGGTAGTAAACCACTACGGGCTCTGAATGGATAATGTCGCCGAATGCGCCGTTACGAATCGTGGTGATCAGATCCTGCCGCGCGGCAGCATCGGCCACACCGAGCAGTGCTGGAGTCAACGCATCGTTGGTATCAACAAATGCATTGATGCTCTCCGTGAGCAATAAATTCGGTGTCCCGCTGTACGTGTAGACATTGCGCGTACTCGCGCCGTCGATTAACAACTGCAGCACCTCGGCCGCCCCGCCGGCGGAAACATCCGGGCCATCGTTGCCCATGGTAGTCCAGTATGACAGGGCATTGCTCTTGATCAGCCCCTCGGGGGTGGTGGCTACAACGTCGTTGGCATCATAAAGGTTACCGTAACTGTCCAGGCCGTAGCGTTTGATGTTGCCGATCCAGCGACCGCTGAGCTGGGGTTTGAAAAATCCCAGATAGATCCGATCACCGGCGTAGGTACGGTTCATGCGGCTGATCGGCACGACCGGGGCAACAAATACCGCATTTTCCTCGGAAATGCTCGACATGATGTGATAAAAGGCTTCGCTCAGCTCGGAATAATTGGTCGCGGTGAAGTATTCGCCGCCGCCGTTTAAGGCCGTGTCCTCCAGCAGGGGGGCGCTGAGCTGAAAACCGATGGTGTAGATTTCAATGTTTTGTTTATCAAAGGAAGTTCCGTCGCCAAGGGTTGGATTACAGTCCCTTTCATAGAGATATTTGGCGACATCATCCAGGTAATCGGAACCGTTACTGTCATAGGTGCCGGGATCGTCGCCGTCATTATCGTAATCGCCGATGATATCGCCGTTAATATAGCTGGTGGCGGATAATTTTGAATCCTGGTCCTGGGTCGGCTCGCCGTCGGTCATGATAATGATATAGTTTTTCTGACAGCGCTCCTGCATGGGAGAGGTATAAGTGACACCGGAGTTATACCAGCTGCCCATACCGGCAAAGTACAGGCCGGCTTCGGCCAGGGTTTCCGCCAGCGGCGTCCAGCCATCTGCAGCGATATCGCCGATCCGGTTTTTTAATGTTGTTTTATCGATACCGCATTCGGCGATGAGCCGGCCGCCTTGTTCATTGTTGAAGCGCATGGCCCCGAATCGCACCCCATTGGTTCGATCAATTAAGTCTCGAATAACATCTTTGGCGACATCAATTCGCCGGCGGCTTGCCCCGACACCGGAGTCGACATAGTTGATGTAATTGCCCGTTCGCAGAGTTTTGCTGGTGCCGCCGGAGGCGCAGGTATAACTCTGACTGGCACCGTTAATGCGTCCCCGGGCATAGCCTTGAACAAACAATTCGTCTTTTACCGAAGTGCAGTTCAAATCGTCAATATCGGCGGCGAACTGTTGCCATTCGTAGACTCCTCTGCCGATGCGTACCCGGATATATACCGCCTGGCTGGGATAGGCGCCGCTGTAAATTGTCAGGAAATTATAGGGCTCCCCCGGCACATCCGCTGTGCTCATACTGCCGGAAGAGTCGAATATAATCAATACATTGGGTTCCAGCGAAGTACTGGTGACGGTTCCATAGATTTCGGTATCATCAGCCCGCAACATAACCGGGGTGCTTAAAATCAGCACCATGATGATTAATACCCATTTTTTCATGCCTGACCCTCCTTTTATTGGCAAAACATCGCCAGAACCTTTAATTCGCAACCGGTGCCGGCCTTAATACTTATTGAATACTTTCCAGGCTCCCACCTGAATCCGGCTGTTGCCATCGGTTGAAGAGGCCGTAATTCCGTAGCGACGAACTTCAAAATACTTCAGGCTGTATCCGGAGCCCTCCGGCGGCGGCGCAATGTGCGACTGCAGCGGCAAGGTATCGGCCGGCTGGCTCAAGGCGGTGTCACTGGCGTTGATGGTGACACAGCGTGCTTCGATGGTGGCAACCGGCTGTCCGTTCGCATCATTTGAAACGACCGTGTTGTTGGCGGCTTCAGGATCATCGATCATAAAATCATCCGTCAGCCAGTTGGTTGATCCGTTATTATAATTCACCAATGCGTCAATGACGCCCCCTTCGGCATTGTAGAACTCTCTGGTCATCAAGCCTTCATTTCGAACCACCTGCACCTCGGTGTTGGAGGTCCACAGCGAAAGCACCCCGGCCAGGATCAAAATAGCCGACACCAGAATCGCAGCGCCCAGCACGAAACCGTCCTCGTTGTCAATGATGCGGATAAATTTTATGCCCATGTCCCCTCGCTTTTATAAATTCCGGCAGCGTACCGTCGTCGTATAGGTCCGGGATATCGGTCCGGCGCGTCCGGCCGGTTTTTCCATCGTTAACGAGATGATCACCGAACGGATTTCACTGTTTACGGTCGTGTTCAGGTCATCGGCATCCAGAAATGTAAAACTCAGGTTGGTCACATTATCCAGCAGAGTTTCCACGCCGATATGGTTTGTTTGTTTGAGTTCGCTGCCGATCAGTTCATATTTTATACTTTCAAAAGGGTCCGCGGCGACGATTTGCCCGTCATAATTCATGTCTGCCGTAAATTCGATCCAGTTGCTGCTTGGCAATGGCACGGTCGCCATCACACCGGCGTTGGCTGTTCCCAGCGGATTGAGTCCTGCCAGCCGAATATCCTGTACCATTAATTCTACGGCGATCCGCGCACCTTGCTGCACTCCGGCTTTTACGTTCTCGGTAGTGTAGGAACGGTTTAGCTGCTCAAAGCTTTTATAAATCGTCCCGAAGGCAATCGACATGATCGCCAGAACCATTAATATTTCGATAATGGTAAATCCCTTCACGGCCTTGCCCTTCAAACGCAGAGCGATTGCCAATCTGGGTGGGTTTTCCAAAAACTTGTTCATACCCCGTTGCCCCTGGTATTGGTGGTAATGCTTATTTGGCGCGTCTGACTGCCCCGGTTCCATTGGACCGTCACGGTGATCCGACGTGCGGTATCGCCCATATTGTTGACCGTCCAGGAAAGATCATAAATTCCTCCGGGAGAGCCTTCCGCATTAAGACCGCTTTCGGTGCCGCCGAGACCCAAATCGGCCAGGTCCCGGGTGCTTTTCAACTCTTCCATTTTGGCTTTGCCCAACATGTTGGCCTGAGTTATTATATTGCCGCTCGTATTGTTACGAACGGAATTAAATTGCATGGAGGCCGCCGCCAGCATTGCAATAGCCAGAATAGCCATTGCAATTAAAAGCTCGATCAGGGAAAAACCCGTCTGATAATCACGGTCAATGGGTTTGAAAGCTTTGGGGATTGGAATGTTGACCATTATTGAACTCCCAGATGACCCAGCCGGTTGATCGTGATCAAACGATTGCCGTTTTGATTCACCAGCGGTATTGACCTGGCCAGGGTAATCCGATCCGGAAGGCCCCGTCCGTTAAACCGGGTAGCATTCTTGGCCGGACTCAACGGCTCGTTATCAAAATCCAGCGACCCGACATCAACCTGAACACCTGCCGGCAGGGTTCTGGTTTTGATAATGAATTCGCCGTCTGGATCAAAATTCTGGGCCACGCCGCCCGGTTGTCCATTGTCCAGAAAAATGGTGTAACTATTTTGCGCAAAGCTGACGGCGACGAAGTCATTCTCCCGGATCGCTCTGATTTTAGCCATTTCCAGATCCCCCAGGAGGTTGTTTACAGCACCTCTGAGCCGATGGCCCCTAAGCCATTGCAAATAAGGTGGCAGCACAAAGGCTGCAATGACCGCCATGATGGCCAAGGATATCGCCAGTTCAAAAGCTGTGAATCCTGAATTCTTTCGCATTTTCTTCAACTCCTGTATTAAACCCCTCATGAAAGAGTACAAAATTTATGCCATTATCTTTTTTAAAAAATATTAAACGTCATTTAACCTGGCAAGACATGGCACGATCTGTGTTATTATACTGAATTTATATGATAAAAATTTTGATATGGACCGGATCACCCAATCCGGTCAGCAACCGTTTGGTTATATTTACATATCCATATATTTCTATCGGCATTTGACTATCAACAGTTTAGAGAAAATTCGACTGAATTGCTAACCAACGGAAATATATATAGTTTTGATTGCTGCCGGCTAGAAAAAAGGGACGGCCGAGGTGTGTAAGTCGGGCATTGACAAATATTATTCGGATGACGAGATCCGCGACCGCGGGAAGGGTTGGATAAGGATTGGAATCTTACTTTTGAAATTCGAATTACAAATTGGAAATTAATTGCGAATATAATCGACCCCGTTTTGCAGAATTCGAACCCCCACCGGAAGACCCCTCTGGCAGGCGGTGCCGCGTCGGCGATCGATTTCTTTGCGTCGCGTCCAATCCGGGTGATTGGTGGGATGATTGTAGCTTTCCGGATGCGGCATCAGGCCAAATATTCGCCCGGAGGCGTCACAGATACCGGCGATGTCATCCACCGAGCCGTTGGGGTTAAACGGAAATCGACCATTGGCGGGCCGGCCGTCGGGCAGAGCATACTGAATGGCTACCTGGTTATTTTTCCGCAATCTGGTCAGCGTTGCTTGATCGGCAAAAAATTTTCCTTCACCATGACGGACCGGAAGCTCCGCCAGGTCAACACCACGGGTGAATTTACAGGGCGACGCCGGATTCGCTTTAAGGGTTACCCATTGGTCTCTGAAGTTGCCGCAATCATTAAAGGTGAGTGCGACTGACCGTTGGTGATAGTTTTGCGCCAGACCGGGCAGAAGACCGAGGTTGACCAGGGCTTGAAATCCGTTGCAAATCCCCAGAACCAGGTTGCCCTGATCAACAAACTCTATCAGTTGCCGGCCGATATTGGTCTTCATTCGAACCGCCTGGATGACGCCGGCGCCATGGTCGTCGCCCCAGCCGAAGCCCCCGATAAATACCAGGATCTGAAAATTTTCCAATTTGGCCGAACCGTCAATCAGTGAGTTGATATGAACCCGCTCAGCCCGCGCCCCGGCCAGTTCAAAGGCATAGGCGGTCTCATGATCGCAATTCAGTCCAAAACCAGTCAGGACCAAAACGTTTACATCACGCATATCGAAAGCCCTTTTTATTTTTAACCACGGATTCTCACGGAATTGCACGGAAAGTTAAGTTTCCAACATCAGAATATTTTTAATTAATCAAGCATCCGTGAATATCCTGATCTAGATCAAGTCCCCGAAAGTCTTTTTCCAGGCCGCTTTCAGATCTTTTGCCGGAACCGAAAGGATGGTTTTCCGACCACCTCCCCGGACGACAAGCTCCGGTTGTTCGGTGACCGCACCGACCCTGGCACAGGGGGTTCCTTTAAAGATACTTTCAAAGGCTTCACCGTGCGCCGGATCCACCGTCACGATGAAACGTCCGGCCGATTCGGAAAATAAAAGATGGTCATCGCGCTCATTCTGGTCAGTCGGAACCTGCGCCAGATTGACTTTCAAGCCTAAATTGCCGCCCATGGCCACCATGGCCAGGTGCACGGCCAGGCCACCACGATAAATTCCGTGAGCAGAAGCCACCAGCTCCTTTTCAATGGTTTGCCTCAAATTTTGATAGAGCGGGATAAATTCAGCGGGGCGCACCCGGGGTACGTTACGCCCGATGTATCCCAGATGTTCATAATATTCCGATCCACCGAGTTCATTGCGGGTGGTTCCCACAACATAAATTAAATCGCCGGGGTATTTTGCGTCCATGGTCACGCAGCGATTGATATCTTCGATGACCGAAATGGCGGAAAACTGCAGTGTTTCAAGGGCTGAAACCTTGTGCGTCTCACCATAGCGACCGGCAAGGTTCCCGTCCACATACATGCTGTCTTTTCCCGAAAGCAGCGGGATTTCGTATGCCAAGCATAAATCCCGCAGCGCCCGGCAGGACCGCACCAGCTGAGCCGCCTTGAATTTGCCGTCCGGATTTTGGATCGGATCATATTGAATACTCGGCCAACAAAAGTTGTCGACGCCACCGATATGGTTTAAATCGGCGCCGATTGCCATCAGTCGCCGCACCGCCTCATCAATGCTGCAGGCGGTCATGTGAAATGCATCGATAGCGGAATAAGCCGGCAGCAGGGCCTGGGCAAAGGCCAGACCTCTCTCAGAATCGAGCACCGGCCGGATCACGGCCGCATCGCTGTCCGCATCACGGTCGCTGCCCACCAGGGGTTTGATGACGCTGGTCCCCTGAACTTCATGATCATATTGCCGGGTGATCCATTCCTTCGAGCATATATTGGGTCGGCCCAATAGATCTTTCAACAGGGCGGCATAGTCCTGTGGAACCCGGAGCACCGGTTCATGCAGCCCGCGCTGTTCAGGGGAAATCCATTCGGCCTCGAATTCCCACTGCGGAAAACCGGATTCCAGCAGATCAAGATTCACATAGGCACAGGTTTTGCCATTATAGCTGATGTGCAGCTTTCCCGAATCCGTATAGCGGCCTATGACGGTGCTTTCGACCGCATGTTTGCGGGACAGTTCGAAAAAACGGATGTGATCAGCCGGATCGATCGCAACGGTCATTCGCTCCTGGGATTCGGAAATCCAGATCTCCCACTGGTCAAGCCCTTCATATTTTAGCGGCACTTTTTCAAGTTCAATATGACAGCCGTTGGATAACAGGGCCGACTCTCCGACGGATGACGACAAACCGCCGCCGCCGTTATCCGTAATGAATTTGATCAGTCCTTCGTCCCGGGCTTCCAGCAGGAAATCATGCATTTTTTTCTGGGTATAGGGATCTCCGATCTGCACGTGACCGGCCGGTGTGTGTTCGGAAAACACTTCGGAGGAAGCCGTGACACCGTGGATACCGTCCTTGCCGACCCGCCCGCCGCACATAATCACCAGTTCACCGGCTGAGGTTCGTTTATCTTGGGCGGGTTGTCCGTCAATCTGTGCCGGCATAATACCGACGGCCGTGACAAACACCAGGCATTTGCCTAAATATCCCGGATGAAATAAAACCTGACCGAAAGTGGTGGGAATGCCGCTTTTATTGCCGCCGTCACGCACGCCTTCAATCACACCGTCCAACAAACGTCGGGGATGAAGGTGCGGTTTCAGGTCCCCCTCGTAATCCCGTGGTGCGACGCAGTAGCCGTAACTGCCCATTACCAGCTTGGATCCTTTGCCGGTTCCAAGGGGATCCCGGTACACGCCGACGATTCCGGTAATCGCGCCACCATAGGCTTCCATGTTGGATGGTGAATTATGGGTCTCCCCGGTAATCACATAATAGTGATTTGAATCAAAGCGCCCGGCACCGGCGTTGTCCCATAATACTGAAATCACCCAGGGCTTTTTAGCCTTTAAAGCCAAAGTGGGGGCTTCGATACAGGTTTTAAACAGGTTGTCGATAATTTCAGTTTCACCGGTTGTCCGGTCGTGATAGCGGTATAGACCGCGAAATGTGTTGTGATTACAATGATCGCTTCTGGCCTGGGAGATATATTCAAGCTCAACGTCGGTTGGATCGTCCAGATCTACCTGTGCCCGCGCGGCGCGGGTATCGGCATCCTGGAAATAAGCGCGAATGATGGGAATATCGTTGGGGTTTAAGGCCAGATTGCGTTCATCACTGATTTTTTTCAGGGAAAGATCGCTGTCTACCGGAATCGTTGTTACGGTCGGAACGTGGTCCAGAATGACTTTGGGAAGAATATATCCGATACCCTCTGCCGGATCCCACTGCCCGGCGGAATAGATTTTCCACTGCTGGATGATGTTGTTTGCCAGAAGTTCGCCGGCGATTTTATCCAGATCGGCGTCATTTAGCCCGCTACCGGTGATGCAATAGCGTTTTGAAGTGTAGACTGCCTGATCCGCTTCGAATTTAAACCCTAACAGATCTTCAATGGCTTCTACAGCGGTGCTGCCGGGATTATCTCTGACGCCCGGCCGGAACCCCACCCAGATGCACCAGTCGAATTCGGTGTCGAGCGGCGCATAGGAAGAAATCTGGGTAACCGGGTTGGTAAAAATCTCCGTCTGAACAGCTTGCAGCTGTTCATCCGACAGTTCAGCATCGATGGTGACGATATGAATCGTGCGGACACCGGCCAATTGAATGCCGAAATAATCTTCTGCTTTCTGGCAAATCCCCCGCCCCTCCGCATCCGGCAGGCTATCCTTCAAAGCGATCTCAAGTCTATGAGCCATGTTGATCTCTTCTTGTTAAAAAAAATTTCGATTGGATGCTACACGCGCGTCGATCTTGAATTAGCGGATTAATTAACTGAAGAATATCCGGGTAATATCATTGTAGAACACCAGAATCATCAACAGTATCAGAATGAACAGGCCCACCTGCTGAGCGACTTCTCTAACTTTTATACTGACCGGACTGCCCTTGATGGCTTCGATCAGAAAGAACAGCAGGTGACCGCCATCCAGCACCGGGATGGGCAGCAAATTGATAATGGCCAAATTGATACTGATCAGCGCAATAAAGAATATCAGGCTGCCGACACCAGCTTTGGCGGAGTCGCCGGCCATCTGGGCAATCATGATCGGACCGCCGAGAGTATTGGTGGATATGTCGCCTTTGATCAGTTTGCCGATAATAACCACCATCAATTCGATCACTTTATAGGACTGGGTTAGACTTTCGCCAAAGGCTTCAAAAGGATTCAGTTCCTTTGAATAGGTCTCGCCGGATGCCGTGATACCAATGACATAACGCTGGACATTTTCACCGAAGATGTTTTGGGTCGGCACCCGTTCCGGTGCGATGGAAAAATCCAGAAAAGATTCCTGGCGTCGTACGGACAGGCCGAGGGTTTTGCCTTGACTGGCATTGATAATCGCGGCCATTTCGTCCCAATTGCTGATTTCCGCCCCGTTGATAGCGGTAATCAAATCTCCTTTGATGAGCCCGGCCGCGGCGGCCGGAGATCCAGCTCTGACCGACCCGACGGAAGGCTTCATGATGAGCTTGCCGGAAATCAGAAAAATCCCGAAGAAAATCAGAATCGCCAGCAGAATATTAAAAACCGGTCCGGCGACGACAATCAGCATGCGTTTGACAACGTGCTTATGGGTAAAGGACAGGGGCAGGTCGGCGGGATCAATTTCGGCGTCCGGTTCTTCCCCCACCATTTTGACATAGCCGCCAAGCGGAACTGCTGAAAGTCGGTAATCGGTGATCCCAATTTTTTTGCCGATTAACCGGGGGCCGAAACCAAGGGAAAATTTCTCAACACCGACCCCGAATAACCTGGCGATCAGAAAATGGCCGAACTCATGGAAAAAGATCAGAACTCCCAAAACAATGATGAATGCAAATATATTGGTACCCATGTTTTTATTTTGTTATTTGTGTAAGATTATTGGTCTGTTTTAGTATTACTGTGCTAAATCCAAGATTGGATAAGTTGGGAAATTTCAAATCACAAATTACAAATCACAAATAATAACCAATGACCAAAACTGCAAATTCAAAACAAGGAATTGAACATCAATAGGCATCCTAATTTGTTTTGATCATTGAATATTTGAAATTGGAATTTGTTTGTAATTTGGTGCTTGTAATTTGGTATTTTCCTATAAATTATATAAAACTGTTTCTAAAATACTACTATTTTCTCAGCTTGTTGATAGCACCCTGAGCATGCCCCCTGGCCCATTGGTCGGCGCCAAGTATATCAGCCAGTTCAGGTTTTGAAACAACCGCGTGTCTAGCCATTGTCTGCTCAACCACGGTCGGGATATCTACAAACCCGATCACTTGGTTCAGGAAAGCATTGACTGCCACTTCATTGGCGGCATTCAAAACGGCCGGCAGGGTGCCTCCGACTTCACAGGCTTTGAAGGCCATTGCCAGACAGGGAAATTTTTTAAGATCCGGTTGCTCAAAGGACAGGGACAGGCTCGCATCAAATTGTGGTAACGGCTGCCGCAGGGGCAGCCGCCGCGGGTAAGACAGGGCATAAGCAATGGCAACCTTCATGTCCGGAATGCCTAGCTGGGCCATGATCGAACCGTCCCGGTACGCAACCATTGAATGAATCACGCTTTGCGGATGAATGACGACTTCGATCGACTGGTGCGAGACGCCGAAAAGGCATTTGGCTTCCAATACTTCCAGTCCCTTGTTCATCAGCGTGGCTGAATCGATGGTAATCTTTTGACCCATTTGCCAGTTGGGATGATTCAGTGCTTGTGCCAGGGTGATGTCGCTGAATTCTTCCCGGGGTCGCGTTAAAAAGGGTCCGCCGGATGCCGTCAGCAGTATCTTATCCACATCTTCTTTGCGCTCTCCCTGCAGGCATTGGAAAATGGCACTGTGTTCACTGTCGATGGGCAAAATTTCAACGCCTTTTTGAGCCGCCCGCTGCATGACCAGATCACCGGCCATCACCAGAGTTTCCTTATTGGCCAGAGCGATGGTTTTACCGGCTTCAATCGCGGCCAGGGTTGGCTTCAAGCCGGCAGCCCCGACCATGGCCGTCACAGTCATATCCACGGAATCAAAAGCGGCGGCCGTCTGATAGCCGGCTTCCCCGTGCAGGATTTCGACATCGACACTGGAGCCGATAAGATCCTTGAGCTGCCGGGCCCGCGCTTCGTCAAACACCACAGCCAGCACCGGACGAAACTTTTCAATTTGACGTGCCAGCAGCGTGACATTGCTTTTGGCTGCCAGTGCCTGAACCGTCAACTCCTGCGGAAACAACTCAACAATGTTGAGAACATTGCAGCCGATTGATCCGGTGGATCCAAGAACAGAAAGCGATTTCATAATATATACATTTTAAACAAATATGCCACCGGCGATGCAAATAGCAGGGCATCGATGCGGTCCAAAAAACCGCCATGTCCGGGCAAAAGGCCACCGGAATCCTTGATACTGGATGATCGTTTGAGTTCGGATTCAAATAAATCACCCACCTGGCCTGCAATACCTACGGCAAGAAAGAAAACGATACCGGTCGTCCAGGACAGGGTCGGCAGAAAAAAGAAAATACCGACAGCACCGGCAAGCAAATTGCCGATTAAGCCTCCGACGGCACCTTCGATGGTTTTACCGGGGCTGACGGCCGGGTTCAGCTTATGCTTTCCAAGATACGATCCCACATAATAAGCACTGATATCACCGGCGAAAATAATGGCGAGCAGAAAAAAAATCCAGGTCATGCCGTCGGACTCGCGTCGGATCATAACCAGAAACGAAAGCATCAGCGGGATATATACGATACCCTGAACCTGTTTCTGGATGGTATCGCCCACCAGCGGGTTGGTTTTATAAATAAATACCGAAAACAGACCGGCCATAACCAGGTTAAATGCAACCATCACCGCCACACCGGTCAAACCTTCAATCTGAGCTGTCCCCAGGATCAACAGGCTGATGCAGTATCCCCACCAGAGGATAACACTGGACAGTGCATGGCGCTCGGCGTTAAATACAATGCGGAAATACTCCCAGAGCGAGCAGATGCAGGCGAGACAAATCAGCAAAAGAAAGGGAATTCCGCCCAGGTAAACCAGAAAAATTAGAAATGGCAGTGCGACAAGGCCTGTGATCCATCGTTTAAGATGCACGAGATCATTTGCTCCTGGTATCGATATTTTTCACGGTGGAGTTGCTCTACTTTGTAATAATAATTTTTATTTCAGCCCCTTATCATAACAGTCTGATATAGTGTAATAAACGAATGCCTAAAATGAACTAAATTGCCTAAAATGACTAAAATTAAGGAGACGCTGCGCTCTATCTTTTTTTAAAAATTGACAGAATACCACAATTTTAGCTCATTTTAGTTCATTTTAAATTTTAGTTCATTTTCTCAATTAAAATTACAACCAGCTGAAATTCATATAAGTATTTTACCCTGATAGTGTGACAAAGTAGAAGTAAATATGGCACCTTTAACCTATAAATTGATCTAAACGGCTCCAAATCTTCGATCACGACGCTGGAAGTCTTTTAAAATCTGCAGCAGTTCTTCCTTGCTGAAATCGGGCCACAACGTGGGGGTCACGAAGATTTCCGAATAAGCGATTTGCCATAATAAAAAATTGCTGACCCGCATCTCCCCACTGGTTCGGATCAGCAAATCCGGATCGGGAATTTCGCGGGTATAGAGATGGTCGGCCACCATGTCGGCGGTGATGGATTCAGGCTCAACCTGGCCGCGCTTGGTTTTCTGCGCCAGAACCTTTACCATTTCCACAATTTCGGTCCGGGCGCCATAGCTCAGTGCGAGGATAAGATCCATGCCCTTTTTGTCCTGGGTTGCCGCCATGGTTTCCTGCAATGTTTTCCGGACCTTGGGAGGCAATCGGTCTATCTGCCCGATCATCCGCAGTCGGATATTTTTCTCCATCAACTCGCTTTTTTCCGATTGCAGAAATCGTGTCAGCAAGGCCATCAAGGCCTCAACCTCCGCTTTGGGTCGCTGCCAGTTTTCTGTGGAAAACGCATAAAGCGTTAGGTAACGGATTCCCAGTTCGCGGCAGGTTCGGACGATGGTGCGCACCGTCTGGGATCCGCTTTCGTGGCCTTTGACACGGTTTAACAGGCGTTTTTTTGCCCAGCGGCCGTTGCCATCCATGATGATGGCCACATGGGCAGGCAGTTGGTTGGGTTCCAGTTCAGATGGATTATCAGCAGACGGGCTAGAATTCAAGAATCTCTTTCTCTTTATTTTTATAGCATTCGTCGACAAGCTTGATCTGCTCATCGGTTATTTTTTGAATCTGATCCTGGGATTTGAAGGCGTCGTCTTCCGAAATTTCACCATCTGTTTTCAAGCTCTTAAGAAGATCATTGGCGTCACGCCGAATATTTCGAATAGATATTTTGTAGTCTTCACAGATCTTGTGGACAACTTTGACGAGTTCTTTGCGGCGCTCCTCGGTCAGCGGCGGTATGGCAATTCGTATAATTTTGCCATCATTTGAGGGCGTCAGCCCCAGATCTGATTTTAAAATACCCTTCTCGATATCTTTGATGACGGACACATCCCATGGTTGAATCGTGATTAACCTGCTTTCCGGTACCGCCAGGGTAGCCATCTGGTTCAAAGGGGTCAGCGTACCGTAATAATCGACTTTGACACCGTCCAGAATCGAAAGGGAAGCACGCCCGGTGCGCAGTCGCTTTAATTCTTTTTTCAATGAAGCAACAGATTTACCCATACTTTCTTCTGTATCAGCGTAAATAGATTCAATCATGGGGAACACCTTTTGTATGCATTTGAAAAATTAAGCGAAGATAAATAGTACCAAGGGCTAGTGGTTGATCAATGTGCCGACATCCTCGCCGCAAACAACCCGACGGATGTTGCCCTTGTCTTTAAGTTTGAAAACGGCCAGGGGAAGTTGATTGTCCATGGCGAGAGAGATCGCCGTCATGTCCATAACTTTAAGCTGCTTTTCCAGGACTTGCATATAGCTGATGTGCTTTAATCTCCTGGCGGTTTTTATCTTGGCGGGATCCGCATCATAGACGCCGTCAACTTTGGTGGCCTTTAATAAAATTTCGGCATGTATTTCCTGCCCCCGGAGCACGGCGGCCGTATCCGTAGTAAAATAGGGACTTCCTGTACCGGCGCCGAAAATAACGACACGCCCCCGCTCCAGATGCCGATTGGCGCGACGCATGATATACGGTTCGGCCACCTCATGCATCGATATGGCTGTCTGCACCCGGGTTTGGATATCCTGTTTCTCCAGAGCATCCTGCAGGGCCAGGCTGTTGATAACCGTCGCCAGCATGCCCATGTGGTCGGCCGAAGTGCGGTCCATGCCATAGGAGCTTGCCGCAATACCCCTAAAAATATTGCCGCCACCCACAATGATGCCGACCTGAACACCCAATTCGACGATCGAGCGGATCTCTGCGGCCACAAATTTAATCATGTCCGGACTGATGCCGAAGCCCTGATCGCCCACCAGGGCTTCGCCACTTATTTTTATTGCAACACGCTTGTATCGAGGATTGTTCACATTAATACCTGGAGGATTCGATAAACTTCATCCCTGATCTTCGCCGGTCTGAAAACGGACAAAACGTCTGATAGAAATGTTTTCTCCGATTTTGGCAATTAACTCGTTGAGCAGATCTTCGACGGACAGGTCCGGGTCCCGCACGTAGGGCTGGTTAAGCAGGCAATTGTCTTTGAAAAATTTACTCATCTTGCCTTCGACAATCTTCGGGACGACATTCTCCGGCTTTCCCATTTCAAGCGCCTGGGCCTGGTAAATTTCTTTTTCGCGCTTGACAATTTCTTCCGAGACATCCTCCGGCCGGATTCCCAGGGGATTGCTGGCAGCAATATGCATCGCGATATTTTTGGTAAAATTGATAAAATCTTCATTTTTTGCCACAAAATCGGTTTCGCAATTTACTTCCACCAGTACACCCAGTTTGCCGCCCATATGAATATAGGATTGCACGATCCCTTCGGTCATCGTGCGTCCGGCTCTTTTCTGAGCGGTCGCCAGTCCCTTTTTTCTGAGAAAATCGATGGCCTTATCCATTTCAGCATCGCACTCCACGAGTGCTTGCTTGCAATCCATCATTCCAGCACCGGTTTTTTCCCGCAACTGTTTAACCAGTGTCGCACTAATTGCTGTCATTTTATTCTCCTGACTTTTTAACTTCGCTAGGTTCTTCTACATTCTCCGCTGAAACTTCTTTCAGTTCGTCCGAGGCCTCAGTCGGCCCGGGGTTTTCCGGGGTTTCACCAACCGATCGTTTGATGATTTCGACGACGGGGCCCACGGTGCCGTCTGAAATAACTTTGCGTTCACCCGGCTGGAGTTCGGCGCTGATGGCGGTCATTTCGGATTCCTCTTCCACGTCTTTATCGGCCTCGGCCCGCTGTTTTTCGGCCAAACGTTCCTGGCCTTCAAGGCAGGCATCCGCCATCCTCGAAGTAATTAACCGGATGGCCCGGATAGCATCATCATTGCCCGGGATAATATAATCAACATCCTCCGGATCACAATTGGTATCGACAATGGCCACGATCGGAATATTCAGCCGGCGACCCTCCCGAACGGCAATCGCTTCATTTTTAGGATCAACGACAAACAGGGCTCCGGGCAGCCCGTTCATGGTGCGGATTCCTCCGAGATTGTTGTCAAGTTTGACGCGTTCCTTGCCCAGTTTCAGCCGCTCTTTTTTAGGAAAAAGTTCGATGGATCCATCATTTTGAATATTGTTGAGATAATTCAAACGATCGATGCTGAGTCTAATCGTTTGAAAATTCGTCATCATGCCGCCAAGCCAGCGGTTGTGAACATAATACATCTCGCAGCGATTGGATTCTTCATAAATAGAATCGCGGGCCTGCTTCTTGGTGCCGACAAACAGTACTGATTTACCTCTGGCAACCGTGTCGACAATAAAGTCATAAGCAGTCTTAAACATGCGCACGGTGCGTTGCAGATCAATGATATAGATCCCGTTTCTAGCGCCAAAAATATAGGGTTTCATCTTTGGATTCCAACGTTTGGTCTGATGACCGAAATGAACGCCGGCCTCCAGCAGTTCTTTCATCGTTACATAAGCCATACTTATCTCCTTTTCCTTTCGGTTATTCCACCGCCATCTTCGCCCCTGTTACCGACTTTCAACGAAAGCACCGGGAAACAGGTCCGACGGCGTGGGTTTTATAAAAATCTTGTTTTTTTATCAAAAATTGTAATCAACCGCAACACTTTTCTCTCTTTATTCTCATTATTATTGACCTTCTGCATCTGGTATCCGGTAGCGGACTCAACCCAATCACCCCAATCCATTTAATCAATCCACTCAACTTTTTTTGCGCATGGTGACTACCCGGTCATATCCGCTGTAGTCCTGGAAACAGCTAAAAGCTTCATATCGATCACAATCACGGGCAATTTGCCGTATATCTTCTCTCTGATCATGGCCGATCTCCAGCAACAGCACACCGTCGGAATTCAGATGGTAATGGGCGGTTTCGATAATTTCTCGACAACAGCCCAGACCGTCCCGATCTCCGTTAAGCGCTGAAATCGGTTCAAACCGGCTGATCTCAGGCTGCAGTCCGCCAATTGCCCGGCTGGGAATATAGGGCGGGTTCGACACAATCATATCCATCCTCGATCGGGTGTGGTTTAAGGCGGACAACCAATCGCCGACAAAAAAATGAATTTTTTGCTGTAAATCGTGTCGCCCGGCATTCCTGCAGGCCAATTCAACCACCGGTCGAAATCGGTCCGATGCAATATAAATATGGCGGGGTTGCTGTGAAGCCAGCGCCAGCACAATGGCTCCGGAACCGGTACCCATGTCCAGGATGCGCTGCGGCGGTCGGGACGCTTTCATATTTAACAGGTCTAAAGCAACCTCCACCAGACATTCGGTTTCCGGCCTGGGTATCAGCACATCTGCATTTACCTCCAGATCCAGGGACCAGAACTCTTTAACACCCAGGATATAGGCAACCGGCTCACGTCTGACTCTGCGTTTGATCAGTGTTTTGAATTTTTGCAGTTCCTCGGCAACCAGCGGTTGATCATACTTTAAGTACAGATCAATGCGGTTCAGTCGCAGCACATGTGCCAGCAGAATCTCACCGGTTGCCCGGGGGCTGTCGATATCATGCGATTTCAAATATGACGTTGCCCACCGGACGAGCTTAATGATGGTCCATTGACCGGCGTTTTCGGTAACAGCAGTATTTTCGTTCATGGACGCTTAGGGTTGACCGTCTGATTTAGTGGTGGTTTATCCATCTTGCAGGTTTCTGGTGTCGGTAAATCAGTTCGTGTTAATGACTGTTTTCTGCCTCTTCTGTCATCAGACTTCTGTCATCTGTCATCTATCATCTGATCCGCCTTTTGAAGATCCTGGGACTGATAATAAGTTGCCAGGTTGTCAATGATTTCATCAAGCTCACCCTGCAGAATACTTTCCAGCTTGTAAAGCGTCAGGCCGATGCGATGGTCGGTCACCCTGCTCTGGGGAAAATTGTAGGTTCTGATTCTGCCGCTCCTGTCGCCGGTGCCCACCTGGCTTTTGCGTTCTTCGGATCGCTGTTCGTTTTGTTCCGTAATCAGTTGATCCAGCAAGCGGGCGCGTAAAACTTTCATGGCTTTTAGCTTGTTCTTAAGCTGGGATTTCTCGTCCTGGCAGGTTACCACAAGACCGGTCGGAAGATGGGTGATACGCACAGCCGAATCGGTAGTATTTACACTTTGCCCCCCCGGGCCGGTGGACCGATAAACATCAATCTTAAGTTCCGACGGATCGATGGCAAGATCGACCTCTTCCGCCTCGGGTAAAACAGCCACGGTTACGGCCGAGGTATGGATACGCCCCTGGGTTTCAGTTGTCGGTACCCGTTGTACCCGATGGGTACCGCTTTCATACTTGAAGACACTGTAAGCACCTTTGCCGTGAATCATCGCGATGACTTCTTTCAGCCCCCCGGCACCGGTGGGGTGATGCGTCAGCACCTCCACTTTCCAGTTGCGGGTTTCGGCATAGCGACTGTACATCCTGAACAAGTCGCCGGCGAAAAGTGCGGCCTCCTCCCCGCCGGTCCCGGCTCGAATTTCGACAATCACATTTTTCTCATCATTGGAGTCTTTGGGCAGCAATAGTGTTTTAAGCTCGTCTTCAATTTTATCTATTTCCCGGTTCAGCGCTGCGATCTCGTCACGTGCCAGGTCCTTTATTTCCGGATCGGAATCCCGTAGCAGTTCCTGACTCTCCTTGAGATCCTGCCGGATCTGCTTGTACTGGCGATAGGCCGTGACAATTTTTATCAGCTCGGCGTGCTCGCGCATATACTTCTGGTATGCGTCACGGTCCTGGACGATTTTTGGATCGCTGAGATATTTTTCAACATCCACGAAGCGCTCTTCTACCCCTATTAATTTTTCAAACATCGGCTCTGATATCTATTGGTTAATGTATCCGGCAGCCTGACATGCATCTGCATCAGGTTGCTGGTGTTTGTGTGCGAATTGTTGCCGGTTCTGATTATCTTTAGCAGGAAAGCAAACCGGCCGGCTCACTGCAGATTGACAGAGAGCGAAATGTTTCTCGCGTCCCCGTATCAGATTCAGTTTTCCGGCCGAAAGACTGATCAATAAAGAGAATTGGCTGGCGGGGAATAACTACGTGGGTTTTTCTTGATTCTGAAATTTTTCGTATTTTTTCCGAAATCGTTCAATTCGGCCCGCGGTGTCGATCAGTTTCTGCTTCCCGGTAAAAAATGGATGGCAATTGGAACATATCTCAACACTGATGCTGGCTTTGGTCGAGCCAACCTCGAACTCATTGCCACATGCACATCGTATGGTGGTTTTTTCATATTCAGGATGAATTCCCTTTTTCATGTTACTTTAAACCCCCTGCTAAATTAGATTTATTTTTGCCCGCCGAAATCAGGTCGGCAGCACTGCGCCGACACCTGATGGTATGCAATCCGTCCGTCGGTCATATACAGCGGAAAACAGCATATGTCAATTGCGATGTTGCAATTGGAACGGCCGCCGTCATTTTTTTTCCCGGGCCGTTACCCCGGACTAATTAATCCACTGCAAAAGATCGCACATTCGGCCTTTTGTATCGATCTGTTTATATCGATCGGTGAAAACTTAAAAAAAATTGTTTAATCGAAGGTCCGGCGGCGTAATCAGGCATTCATTGATTTTAAAAAGCTTTTATTATCTTTAGTTCCGCCCATTTTATCCAGCAAAAATTCCATACTGTCCACCGTGTTGAGCGTCGTCAGCAATTTGCGCAAAATCCAGACACGGTTCAGGGTTTCGTCCTCCAACAGCAGTTCTTCTTTGCGGGTTCCGGAACGCTTGATATCAAATGCCGGATAAATGCGTTTATCGGACAGCCGGCGATCCAGCTGTATTTCGGCATTACCGGTTCCTTTAAACTCCTCAAAGATCACCTCATCCATACGGCTGCCGGTGTCTACCAGGGCAGTGGCGATAATTGTCAGACTGCCGCCCTCTTCTATATTACGGGCCGCACCGAAAAACCGTTTGGGTCGCTGTAAGGCATTGGAGTCAACACCACCGGACAAAATTTTGCCACTGGGCGGAACGACCGAATTGTAAGCCCTGGCAAGACGGGTAATACTGTCTAGGAGGATAACCACATCCTTTTTATGTTCCACCAAACGTTTGGCTTTCTCGATGACCATTTCGGCCACCTGCACATGCCTTTCAGCCGGCTCATCAAAGGTGGAGCTGATAACCTCGGCCTTCACGGTTCGTGCCATATCGGTCACTTCCTCGGGACGCTCGTCGATCAGCAATACAAACGGCACCACATCCTTGTGGCTGGCGATAATTGAATTGGCAATGTATTGCAGCAACATGGTCTTCCCGGATCTAGGCGGAGATACAATCAACCCCCTTTGACCAAAGCCGATCGGAATCATCAGATCCATGATGCGGGTGGAAAAATTATCCTTTTCGGTCTCAAGATTGATTTTACGGTCAGGATAAAGCGGGGTTAGATTGTCAAAAAGGATCTTATCCCTGGCCACTTCGGGATCTTCATAATTGACAGCTTCCACTTTTAGCAGCGCAAAATATCTTTCCGATTCTTTGGGCTGTCGAATTTGTCCTGAAATAGTATCTCCGGTTCGCAAATTGAAGCGGCGGATCTGGGAGGGAGATACGTATATGTCATCCGGTCCCGGCAGATAATTGGAATCCGGTGATCGCAGAAATCCGAATCCATCCGGCAAAATTTCAAGGGTACCCTCACCGAAGATGAGACCGTTTTTTTCAATCTGGGTCTGAAGTAATGCAAACATCAGCTCCTGCTTGCGCATCCCTGCGGCGCCATCAATTTTAAGTCTTTTGGCCATCTGGGTGAGTTCGCTGATTTTCTTTTCTTTGAGTTCAGCAATGTTCATCAATTTGTTCCTCATGCTGTTTTTATCAATAATATTTTAATCCTATTACCTATTGAAATGTTTATTAAAAACGTTTTCAAGGCTCCCTGTCCGTTCAAAACAAAATAACGATATGGCGCTATAAAGCGGCATAATTTAGAATTTGAATCCGATTTTAAACGTGATAATCTTTCTCAAAACCGGCACCCGGCCGCTAAAACCGAAAAGGCGTTGTAAATGGGTTCAAATTTGTATAACGTTTCCTTACAAATGTGATTAACTGACTGGATCCATGCCGGTTATTTAGGAGGAATTTGAGTGTTTCGTGAAAAAGTTAAGAAGAAATAAGGCATCCTCTCACTATGGCGGGTTCCACATGCCGTAAACCATGTAAGGTTAATAATTATATCATAATTGCCTGACTGTCAAGTGTTTTCGGTTGTTTTTTTGCTAATTTTAACCGCATACAACGTCCAGAGGCCATGATACTTCCGATTGATACCAATATCTTTCCCCAACAACAGGGGGTGTATATCGTGGGAGGCTCGATCCGTGATCTGCTCTGCGGACGAACACCCGAGGATTACGATCTGGCCGTCGCGCAAGATCCCGCCAGGTTTGCCCGCTCTTTGGCCGCCGGGACTGCCGGGCATGTAGTTGAATTCGGCAAACACGGACATACGATACTGCGGGTTGTTACCCGGGATAATTTCTTCGACATCATGCCCGTTAACGGCCTAACCATTGAAGATGATTTGCACCAACGGGATTTTACCATCAACGCCATGGCGCTGGAAGTATCCACCGGCAACCTGTTGGATCTATCAGGCGGCCGACGGGACCTGGCCGCTAAAAAAGTCCGCATGGTAGCCGGAGACATCTTCCGGCAAGATCCGGTGCGCCTGATCCGGGCCTATCGCATGGCGGCTTGCTTTGGTTTTACCATTGATCAGGACACGGAAGCTGCCATCTCGCGCGATGCCGATCTGATCCGCAAGGCCGCCGGCGAACGTATCCGGGAAGAATTTTTTAAGATTCTTAAATCTGCCCAATCCCATGTCCAGCTTACCCGCATGGCGCACAGCGGACTGCTGTTCAGCGTGTTTCCGGAGCTGTTGCAGTTGAAAAACTGCCGGCAGCACGGCAAACAGCCGGTGAGTTTTTTTGAGCAAACCCTGGATGCCTATAATCATCTCGAAAAATTGCTCGATTCCCAGGATATAAATCTGCCGGAGTCTGGCAACCGCCTTTTTGAAGACATCGATGCCAACCGAGCAACCCTTTTAAAATGGGCTGTTTTGCTGCATAGCATCGGCCGACCGGCAGCCCGGACAGTAACCGCAGCCGGGATCCATCATTTTTACGGTCATGCTGCCAAAAGCGCAGCCATGGCCCGGAATATCTGCCGGAACCTTAGATTTTCCCGACGCCAATCCGAGACCATTGAATTTATTATCCGCCATCATTTAAGGCCGTTTTTTCTGTTCAAGGCCCGGCAGAAAAAAGTCGGCGTTGAGAAAGCATTTATTCGGTTTTTTATGAAGTGTGGCAATTGCACGCCCGATATACTTCTGCATGCCCGGGCTGAATTTATGGGCCGGCAGGCTGCGGGAGATCCCGCCATCGCAGGCTTTTCTGAATTTGTCAGCGCAGGCATCGATAAATTTTATGCAGTCCTGCGGCCCAGGGCATCACAGCCACCCCCCATCAACGGCAACGACTTGATCGAAGCGTTCGGTTTGATACCCTCGGCAGCCTTTAAACAGATTCTCAAATATATTGCAGAAGAGCACCTGGCCAGACAGAACCTGACCCGCGAACAGGCGCTTGAGCTGGTGGCGAAACTGCTGGACAAAAAACAGACTAAACATCGAACCCGCCAAGGCGGGCTGCAAGCATCGAAGGTCCAACATCGAACTTAGAATGGGAAACGATGCAAAAAAGGTCCTGTCTTTTCTTTCAGACAGGACCTTTTTGAATAGTTATGGCTTGTCGATCGACTTAGCCTAATTTGTCCAGCGCTGAATAAACCTGATCACGGATTTCCTCGACCTTACCGACCCCTTCAATTCGAACATATGTCGGTGCACCGGCCTGTCCTGAACTTTCCCAGTTTTTGTAATAATCGATCAATGGTTCGGTTTGATCATGATAGACTTCAAGCCGTTTGCGCACCGTATCTTCTTTATCATCATCACGCTGAACAAGAGGTTCTCCGGTGACATCGTCTTTGCCTTCCGCTTTGGGCGGATTAAAGATAATGTGATAGGTTCTGCCACTGGCAAGATGGGCACGCCGTCCGCTCATACGCTTAATGATTTCTTCATCCGGCACATTGATGTCGACCACGGCATCGATGATAACCCCGGCCTCTTTCATGGCGTCGGCCTGGGGTATGGTTCGTGGAAATCCGTCAAATAAAAAACCTTTTCCACAATCGGGCTCCTTAATTCGCTCCCTGACCAGACCGATAATGACATCATCAGGCACCAGGCCCCCTGAATCCATATACCCCTTGGCCTTTAGGCCCAGTTCGGTTCCGGCCTTGACTGCGGCCCGCAGCATGTCTCCGGTGGAAATCTGTGGGATCTGGTAATGTTCCTTGATGAGATTGGCCTGGGTTCCTTTCCCCGCTCCAGGTCCGCCTAACAGAATCAAACGCATGGGTAAACCTCCTTTTCGTTATTTAAAGATGCGATGTTGGGTCTCAAATAGAATTGCTGCCAACCCGGCTCATGAGCATGTTGCGACGCCAATTGACCCCCTGCCCCAACTCTTTTTTAGCGGCAAAGTATGGCGGAATGGATAGAGGGTGTCAAGGGAATAATTCATGGACAATTCTGACCTAATTTTCAATTGGATCAATGTTTGGGTTAAAAATTTACATTTGACATCAAAATTTGCTTGCTTATAATCTGATTATTCGATAAAAGACAACGTTTAATATAAGAGCATTGAATAACCATCGGAAGTAATTTGCATTGGATTATTCTCCGGGGACAAGAAGGGGGCGAGGTATTTGAAGGACATTGAAGTCAGGGTCATAGACAATGATATCGAAAAAGCAATGCGCATTTTGAAGAAAAAGATTCAAAACGACGGCCTTTTTAAACGTTTGAAATTGAAAAAAAGCTATGAAAAACCGAGTGAATTTCGTCGTCGTAAACAGCGCGAAGCTTTGAGAAGAGAGCGGATTGCGGCCGCCAAGGCCAGACACAGAAGATAAGTTTACTTCTATTTAAAGGACAAACCCGGTAAGGTTGATGACTTTCGCCGGGTTTTTTATGCGTATGGCACCCGAAAAATCCTACGGAAACTGTCTGAAAGCCATGTATGGTCTTCGAAGATTCGGCATCAAGCTGGGTCTATCAACCATTAAAAAAATATTAAAAGGTCTTGAAAATCCCCAGCAGGGGTATGCCTGTATCCACATTGCCGGAACCAACGGCAAAGGTTCGGTGGCATCGTCCCTGGCCTCGATCCTTTATCGGTCCGGCTACAAGACGGGGCTTTACACCTCTCCCCACCTTGTTCGCTTCAATGAACGGATTCAGGTCAACAGCCGGCCGATCTCAAATAAAAATGTCGTGGCCGCCTATAATGCCGTCCGGCAGGTCCATCACGGCCGGCGCGAACCAACCTTTTTCGAATTCGCAACGGCCATGGCACTTTATGAATTCGGCCGGCAACAGGTTGATTGGGCAGTGATTGAGACCGGCATGGGGGGGCGGCTCGATGCAACCAACGTCATTCAACCTCAGCTGTCAATTATCACCAATATATCACTAGAGCATCGAGATTATCTGGGAGACACTTTGGCCCGGATCGCCGCCGAAAAAGCCGGTATTATCAAACGGCGCAAACCGGTGATCACCGCAATCCGGCAACAGGCGGCACGCAGGGTGGTAGAAGAAATTGCCGCCGCAAAAAACGCACCCCTTTATCGCCTGGGACGCGATTTTAAGGTTCGGCGCAAACACGCGGGCACATTTTCTTATTACGGCCTTAAGAATACCTGGCACGATCTTCAGACTGCTTTGCGAGGCAGCCACCAGGCGGACAATGCAGCCCTGGTTTTGGCGGCCTGCGAGCTTTTAAGAGAGCGCAACGCCAAGCTTGAACTCACCGCCATTAAAAAGGGACTCAGTACCAATAATTGGCCCGGACGACTGGAAACTGTCTCAAAAAATCCGCTCGTCATTTTGGACGGCGCCCACAACCAGGCTGCCGCCAGCAACCTGGCCAGGTTTATCGCATCAAATCTTGCCGGGCCCAGATTGACACTGGTGATCGGCGTCCTGGATGACAAACCGTATAAGCTCATGCTAAAAAGCCTGCTTCCGCTTGCCAGCCGGGTGATATTAACCCGGGCCAAAATCGATCGGGCTCTGGATCCTCAAAGATTGCAGGAAGTCGCCATAGCATATAACGTTGAGATTACAATCATCCCCGATGTTGCAGGGGCCGTAAAATACGCCATCGACACCAGCGCGCGCGACGATGCTGTCTGCATCGCCGGCTCCCTGTATGTCGTCGGTGAGGCCAGAGAAGCTTTCGATAAAGGCCTCCTTAACGAGCTGGAAATCAAAAGCCACGAAAGCAACAAAACCGCTGAACCCTGAACGGTGAACCTTTAAACCTTGCCACCGTTTTCAGCTTGACTTGCCCCTTCATCTGGACTAAATTCCGGGTAATCGGCACTCTGTCTTCAGACTGCTGTCTTTTGTTTACCAAAATGCGCCCGTAGCTCAGTGGATAGAGCGTCAGCCTCCGGAGCTGAAAGCCGCTGGTTCGATCCCAGCCGGGCGTACCATAATTATCAGATGCCCGATAGACGTCAGTTTACTTCTCACCCTCAAACAGCCCGGCATACCGGCCGTAGCCTTCCTCATCCAGTTTTTCCCTGGGTATGAATCGCAGGGCGGCGGAGTTGATGCAATACCTCAAACCCGTGGGCGGCGGACCGTCGGGAAAGAGATGTCCGAGATGGGAGTCGCCGTGTTTGCTGCGAACCTCGGTGCGAACCATGAGGAAACTGCGGTCCTGCTTTTCCACAACATTTTCAGACTCCAGGGGACGGGTGTAGCTGGGCCAGCCGGTGCCGGATTCAAACTTGTCCATGGAGCTGAAAAGCGGCTCCCCCGAGACGATGTCGACATAGATGCCGGCTTCATGGTTGTTCCAGTATTCATTGTTAAAGGGCGGTTCGGTCCCTTCATGCTGGGTAACCTTGTATTGCATCGACGTTAGTTTCTGGCGCAATTCCTCGTCGGAAGGCCGGGCATATTTGGGGCTGCCCGGTGCGTCGACGGCGGCCAGCTTTTCTTCGCCCCAGGTCTTCTTTAAAAATTGATCGCGACCCGAGCCACTGCGATAAAATTTGTAGCGCAGGCTGTTTTTTTTGTAATAGTTCTGATGATACGCTTCGGCCTCGTAAAAAGTGCCCAGCATCGTGATGTCGGTGGCAATCGGTTGTTTAAACCGGCCGGACTTTTCCAGGGCCGCCTTTGACTGCTCGGCCAGAACCTTTTGCTCCTCATCATGGTAGAAAATGGCGCTGCGGTACTGCGAGCCGCGGTCAACAAATTGTCCGCCCGGATCGGTGGGGTCCACGTGCCGCCAGAAAACGTCCAACAACTGGCTGTAGGTAACTTTCTGCGGATCGTAAATCACCTGCACCGCCTCGGCATGGCCGGTTCCTCCGGCGGAAACCTCGTGGTAGGTCGGATTCGCCTTCTGGCCGCCGCTATAGCCGGATATGGCATCCACGACTCCCTCGACTTTCTCGAAATCTGCTTCGACACACCAGAAGCAACCGCCGGCAAAAGTCGCCGTTTTCAAGTTGCTGTTCATATGGTTGCCGGTTTTGTCCTGTTTCTGCTGTTGCATCGATTTGCTCCCGTTCGATTGAAAGCCGACGACGAATACGGCTATAATTACAATAATGGTCAGAATGATAATTGTTTTCATTTTTAAGCCTCCTTGCGGATACTGTAATATTAATATAAGTCAATATTTCCCCGTGCAAAGGGTTTTGCATGTCCGTTTTTAATGATCTTAAAATAAGCATGCCGGATCCGGAAAGTATCACAAAAGTTTAACATTTTAATCACGCACAGATAAAATTGGGCGACCCCTCAACCGGTTGGATGCAGGATTGGCGGGCTTTGGCGTCCCATCATTTTGGCAGCCGGCATGTGATTCGATGGTCTGTGGTCGGAATCGGGGTTTGATATTTGTAATTTTTGCTTTAACATTAGTCATCCGGCGACCCATACCCTGACAGTAAAATTGCGGAGGCAGCCAGCCCCCTGATGCCTGAAGAAAGGACGCTGGACAAAACCCGATCCGGGGGGCAGGATTTTGCTCTGCGGTGAGCACCGTCACTGCGGATGATGCCCTGAAAGGTATAATAACATGTCACAAAAAATTCTGGTGGTTGAGGACAATGTCGACCTGGCCCGTCTGCTCGATCTTCATCTGCGCGATCTTTCCTACGAGGTTGACCTGGCCTTCGACGGCGATACGGGCTGGACGCAAATTAGCCAAAACACCTATGATCTGATCATCCTGGACCTCATGCTGCCCGGCATCGACGGGCTGGAAATTTGTCGCCGCATACGCACCCAACCGGCTTACACCGCCATATTGATGTTGACGTCAAAATCCGCCGAACTCGATCGCGTGCTGGGGCTTGAGATGGGAGCTGACGACTACGTCACCAAGCCCTTCAGTATCCGGGAGCTTATGGCCCGGGTCAAAGCCATTTTGCGGCGTGCCGAGAAACTGCCATCCGACGAACGGACGGACCGCACATCGGTCATCCGGACCGGGGATCTGCTGATTGAACCTGATCGACGCCGGGTGCGCCTCAGGGGCAAAACGGTCGAGCTGACTGCCAAAGAATTTGATTTGTTGCAGTATTTTGCGCAACATGCCGGACGTGTCTTTACCCGCGCGCAGTTGCTGGACACCGTCTGGGGCTATGGCCACGACGGGTATGAACACACGGTCAATTCCCATATCAATCGTCTGCGGGGCAAGATCGAAAAAAATCCCGCCCAGCCGGAATATGTGCTCACCGTCTGGGGCGTTGGTTATAAGTTTGCGGAATTTAATGCATAAAAGGCAAGGATGGGTGCAAAATGTTCAAATCATTATACTCGAAACTGGCAGCCGTTTTGACCGGATTATTTTGTCTGGTGGGGCTGGCAATCATCATTGTGACGCTGTTCTCCACCGAGATGTATCAGCAGGAGGTCAACCAACGGCTCAATCGCCAATTGGCTGAACAGATTGTCTCCGAGAATTTGTTAATGGAGGAAAACCGGGTCAATCAAAAGGCCCTGGCCGACATCTTTCATATGCTCATGGTGATCAATCCGAGTATTGAAGTCTATTTGCTGGATCCCCAGGGGGCCATCCTGGCATTTTCGGCCGACCCCGGCAAGGTCAAGCGCACCCGGGTTGACCTGAAGCCGCTGATCGATATGCTGCAAAAAGATGTCACGATTCCCGTGCGGGGGGATGACCCGCGGGATCTCAAAGGCAAAAAAGTTTTTACCGTTGCCCGAATCCCCCAGCAAGGCCGTCTGCAGGGCTACCTGTATGTCATCCTGGGTGGTGAAACCTACGACAGCGTTGTTCAAAAGATAAAGACCAGCTACATTTTGCAGCTAAGTGCCTGGATGATCTTTGCCAGTCTGTTGTTTGCCCTGGTCGCAGGCCTGGTATTGTTTGCCTCGCTCACGGCAAGGCTCAAACGCTTGGCAAAAGCCATGGACGCGTTTCGAAGCGGCAGCGTAGATCGACCGATCAAGCTCCGCTTAGCCGGGCGCAAGCATGGCGATGATGATATCGACCGGCTGGGATTGGCCTTCCGGGAGATGGCGGCGCGCATCGAGGAGCAAATGCAACAATTGCAAAGAGAGGATGCGATGCGCCGGGAGCTGATCGCCAATGTATCACATGACCTGCGCACCCCCCTGGCGACATTGCAGGGCTATATTGAAACATTGCTTTTGAAAGAAGACGACCTGGGACCGCAGGAGCGCCAAAAGTATCTGAAAACCGCTATCAAACATTGCAAACGGCTCAGCAAGCTGGTGGGTGAGCTCCTGGAACTGGCCAAACTTGAATCCTACGATATACGCATAGCCCGCGAACCGTTCAATTTGAGTGAACTGGTCCAGGATGTGGTTCAAAAATTTCAATTAATGGCAAGCGGGAAACAGATTGCCCTTTCGACAAGCTGCGCCCAAAACCTGCCCTTTGTTAATGCCGACATCGGTATGATTGAACGGGTCCTGGAAAACCTGATCGAGAATGCCATCCATAATACCCCCCCGGGCGGTTCCATCCGTCTGGTCATCACACCCCAGCAGGATAATGTCGCCGTCCAGGTCAGCGACACCGGCAGCGGCATCCCCAACGAAGACCTGCCCCACATTTTCAACCGCTTTTACCAGCTGGATAAGAGCCGCAAGTCCGAGCTGGGACATTCCGGGCTGGGACTGGCGATTACCAAAAAAATCCTCGAACTCCATGACCGAACCATAGAGGTCGCCAGCGCGCTGGGTTCGGGAACCACGTTCAGCTTCCGGCTGCCGGTTTAATCCCCTGCCTGAATCATTATTTATTAAAATAAATTATTAAATTATTAATTATGTATATTTAGTTATAAAAACATATAGCATTAATAATTTAATCAGATAATTAAATAATAACATATTTCTTTAAATAAATATTTCCTGATTTATTCCCCGGCTTGCAACCCGGCATCGATCTCATTTGAGGTGGTAGTACTGCATATACCACTCTACAAACCGTTGAATACCGGTGGTGATAGGGGTTCGGGGTTTGAATCCGACGGCGGCCGTCAGATCATCCACATCGGCATAGGTGGCCGGCACATCACCCGGCTGAAGGCCGACAAATTCTTTATCGGCTTTGCGTTTCAGCTCTTTTTCAATCACCGCGATGAATTCAATCAGCTCCACCGGGTTGTTGTTGCCGATGTTGTAGATTTTATAAGGCACATAGGAAGTTCCCGGATCGGGGCTATTCCCTTGCCACTTAGGATTGGGTTCCGGCAGGCAGCCCATAACCCTCACAAGGCCTTCGATGATATCGTCAATATAAGTAAAATCCCGCTGCATTTTACCATGATTAAACACCTTGATCGGTTTATTTTCCAAAATTGCCCGGGTAAACAGAAACAGCGCCATATCCGGACGCCCCCAGGGTCCGTAAACCGTAAAAAACCGCAGCCCCGTGCAGCAAAGCCCGTATAGATGGCTGTAAGTGTGGGCCATGAGTTCATTGGCCTTCTTGGTGGCGGCATACAGCGAAACCGGATGATCGACATTGTGATGAACAGAAAACGGCATTTTGGTATTGGCACCGTATACCGAACTGGATGAAGCAAATACCAGGTGTTTGACGCCACCATGGCGGCAGCCTTCAAGAATGTTGACAAATCCCACCAGGTTGGAATCCACGTAAGCGTGGGGATTTTCGAGAGAATATCGGACCCCCGCCTGGGCTGCTAAATTGACCACGACATCGAATTTGTTTTTTTTAAACAAATCCTGCATAGCGGCTCGATCGGCCATATCCAATTTCACAAATCTGAAATTCGGGGCGGTCAGGATTTTATCGAGACGATCTTTTTTAAGTCCCACATCATAGTAGGGATTGAGATTGTCAATACCGGTTATCCGAACATCGTTTTTTGAAAGTTGCCGACACAAATGAAATCCGATAAATCCGGCAGCCCCGGTCACCAGGACGTTTTTAAAATCAAATCCCATATCTATTCCCCTTTCCCAATTCCTTTTTCCGTTTTCCGACTTCCACATGCTCCCGCGCCATAGTCCCGTCTTATCGGACGACGGCGCGTCCCAATTCCGACTTCAAACATCTGTCATCTGTCATCTGTTATCTGTCCTCCGTCATCTGCTTAGAATACCAATCCAGGGTCAACTCAAGCCCCTGCTCCAATGAGAATTCGTTTTTGAAGATGAGATGGGAGCGCGCCTTGTCAATATTTGCGGCAGAGTGCAAGATATCGCCCGCTCTTGCCGGTTGATAAGCCGCTTTGACCGGTTTAGCGCTTAATGCAGCAATCAATTCCCAGAGCCGATTGATGCTAACCTGGTTGCCGCTGCCGATGTTAAACACATCACCGGCGTTGCGATCGGTTTGGGCGGCCTGCAATAGCGCCCGAACCACATCTTTGACATAAACAAAATCTCGAGTTTGGCTGCCATCACCGTATATCACCGGGGTCTGGTTTGAAACCGCTTTGTTCATGAAGATTGAAATGACGCCGGAATAAGGGGAGGAAGGATCCTGCCGCGGGCCAAATACATTGAAAAATCTGAGGCAGGTGGCTTGAAGCGCGAAAAGCTCGCTATACACCCTAAAATAGTGTTCGGCCGACAATTTATGAACCGCATAGGGGCTGGCGGGCATCGGCAGCATGGTTTCGTCTTTGGGCAGTCGGGGATCATCACCGTACACGGCACATGAACTGGCCAAAACGACACGCCGGACGTTGGTTTTACGTGCTGCTTCCAAAACATTTATCGTTCCGATATCATTTACCATAGCAGAATCAAGCGGATCCGCTACCGTCTGCTGTACGGCCACGACGGCTGCCAGATGAAAGATGACATCACAGCCCGCCGCGCTGCGCTCCAAAGCGTCCAGCTGTCTGATATCATTTTTATAAAATGAAATATGTGCCTTAACGGAATCTAAATTCGAAAGATTACCACCGGCAAGGTTGTCCAGTACCGCAACCTCACATCCGGCAGTCGTCAGGGCCTCAACCAGATGCGAGCCGATAAAACCGGCCCCACCCGTTACCAGGGCCTTTTTAAAATCAATCTGCATATTTTCTCCATGTATAGCCGATTTAACAAAAGAGTTTTATTTTAACCCAATCGATCTAAAATTACTATGTCTAAAATTGAATTGATACATCCGGCATTTAACTTTTAACAGAAGTAATTTCAACTCTTAAAAGTACAAATAACTACTAGCCCTTGACTTTCGGGTGTATTGAGCCTAAAGTTTAGCCTGACGCTAAACTTCAATTCGGCGCCCCCAAGGATCCAAAATAAATCCAGATAACTCGACACCAGAAAAAATGAAATCACAAATTCAACTCAAATTGTTTGCTACATTGCAGGAATTCACGCCGCCATCGGCCGATAATTATATCATTGATCAAGGAATTCGTATTTGCGACTTACTGGAGCAAATTAAAATGCCCCCGGAAAAGGCTAAGCTCATTTTTATCAATGGTGTGAAGGCGGAACTGACTACCACCTTAGAGGGCGGAGAACGTGTCGGCATCTTTCCGCCTGTGGGTGGCGGATAGTTTTTTAAAAGTTTGAACGGAGGAGATGATCCCAATGATACCCAGCAAGCGGACCATGTTAGCGGTGCCGGTTCTGATTCTGTTAGTTTTAACCGGGGCCTGTTCGTCCAAACCATTTTTAATCGTTCACTATCAACTGCCGCCGCCATCCAATTCACTGGAGGGCCGAGAGGTGTCCCTGGCTATTACGGACGCCAGAGACAATAAAGCCTTTTTAACTGATAATGCCAAAAAATCTTTACGGGATTTTAACGACACCTATTCACTGGTCGTCCTTAAAGATGACGGTTCCGGCAACTTACTCGGTATCTATGAAATTGATGCCCTCATTTCTGAAACTTTTAAAAAAAGAATGCACAACCTGGGCATGCAGGTGCCTCCTCCCGCCAATAAAGCCGAATACGAACTCGAAATCCGGCTGAAGGAATTCAAGCTCGATCTGGCCGGACGCAAATGGACGATAAAAATGAGCTACCAGGCCAATCTGTTAAAAAATGGCCGGATTCTGGCCATGGAATCGGTCAATGGCAGCGCAGAACGATTAAAAGTGATGGGTAGAAGCGATGCTGAAAAAGTTCTGAGTGAACTGCTGACCGATATGGTCAACAAACTGGACTTAGCGAAGCTGTTTCAACAGGCCCAGAGTTAGTCCCCCCGGCTTCGGAAAGGAATATTCGTCTTGGATTCTCAAAATGGCAGGTATACCGTCACCACCCGGCTATTCAACATCATAGATGATCTTTCACATGAAAAGCAGTTCATTCTCTACAAGCAATTGGTCAAGGATAATATTAGTGCCGAACTATTTAAGCTGATTATTGATATGTCCGAAGATCAGAAGATTCAGCTTTTAGAGCAGTTTGGAGACGTTGTCTACGAGGATGCGCTGCTTAAAACCGTTAATTTAGACGATGATGAATCATTTATGCGCGAAAATCCCCGCAAAATTTGTTTGATTACGGTAAAATGCAAAGTTGAGGATCGTTCCTTTAAAAGCTATATAATCGATATCAGCAAAGTGGGCGCGTTCATCGAATCAAATGACCAGTTTGCCGTTGGTCAAAAAATTACAATGTCCTTTAAACTGCCCAACTACGAAAATGCCTTTCAGCTCGATGGCCGTATTGCCAGAAGTGGCCCCAAGGGTATCGGGGTGAAATTTTATAATTTATCACCGGCCCAGGAAAATATTATTCTCAAGTTCATCGAAAGCAAGAAGTAGCAACTTTACTTTCAAGATTCTAATAACGATCCGGGCTATTTGTGCGTCTGTCTCTATGAGCACGCCGATCTTTTTTAGTCGAAAGCGTTACAATAACCCCGTCCCTGACATCTTTACGCCGATCGCGTTTGTTTTTGCGTCGATCCTCTTTTTTTTTCTTGTTTACGGTGCGGGACGTTTCATCTTTTTGAGCCCCATCTCTGCTAACATGGGCGGTACGTCCGATGACTATATCCATGACAGAACCTCCTCAAATTAGATTTAGCAACTCGTCAATTTTTTGCTGATTTTCTCCCGTTTCGGCAATAATGGCCTGAAGATCTTTGTCGGTCAACCCCATACGCTTTAACACATCACTGTAAAATCGATAGGTCAACCCATCTGCGCCGGTGCAGACGCCCATCATCATACAGATGATGTCGGCCAAGTATACCAGTGAGGTTTCCAGATCTTCTCTGGCCGATTCATTCGATAAATGATGGTGGCGAATAATGTAAATCAACTTATCGCTGAAGTGCCATTTTTGCCCGACCATCGCGCCCAACTCTTCGTGATTCATACCGATAACCGTTTTCTCGGCGTCATTGAAACTATATCCTTTCGAATTGACCAGGATATTTATTTCTTCAAAGGAAAACGCAACAAACCGGCCCAGGATCAACTTGCCGATATCTTTCAGCAGCGCGGCGGTATAAATGAGATGCCTTTGGCGGGATCGGCCGAATTTGCCGGCTAAAATTTTTGAGACGTGGGCGGATGTAACTGCATGACGCCAAAGTTCGCCTTCACCCAGGCCGTAGCCCAGGGGCTGCTTTTTAAAATTTTGCGCAACACTGTTGAGCAAGACCAGCTGGACGATATGATCCAGACCGACGTAGCCGATTGCGTCCCGCACGGAATCCACCTTGCGGTTAAGCCCGAAATAGGCTGAATTGCAGGTTTTGAGCAAATTGGCTGTTATGGCCGGATCGTTGAGAATCAGTTCGGCTATTTCAGACAGCGAGCTGTCGGGATCTTCGGCCAGTGCCATTATCTGGCCGGCAATCGGCGGAACAGGCTCAAGCTGGTCGATCTGCCCCACGATGTCTGTGACGTCGGTCATACCTTCTCCTCCCCTTCCCCGAAAATCTTAATGGAGCTGCAACCACTCGCGATTTCCAGGCTCAGGGTTCTGCTGTTGGTTCCGCCGGTGTTTTCATGGTAAATATTTAATTTGAAGGCATCTAAACTGGCTTTGAGTGCCGTGAGATTTTTTTGACCGATGTTAAAAGCATCTGTCTGATCCAGAATATGAGCGCCGCCGGCAACGACGACTTTCAATCTGTCGACCCGAACGCCTTGCGCATACAATTCTTCCAGAAAAGCAGGTATGCCGGTATCGGCAAACATAAAGGGTACCCTGGCAGGATTAACGCCATTGGCCCGGCCGGAATCCGGCAGCATAAAGTTCAATATCCCGCCGATACCGCTAACCGGATCATGGACCGTGACGCCCATACCCGATCCGATGGAAAACGAGACCAAAGTTTCCACCGGATTGGCACTGATCCTCATTTGAGAACAATTAACAGCCGTCATTAAAGCAATAGCATTGGAATTTCCTCGTTTTACTGCCATGTTGTCACCCCATGCATACGATCGATATTTTAACGGAACCTCCCTGTCCGGTCCAGCAGTGGCATCAGTCCGAAAACATGTAAACAGTATATCGGTATATTCAGAGCGATACTTGAGCAGGTAATATTACAGTTTTATCAGCAATAAATAAATTGGGTTAAAAGAATAATTTAATTCTTGCAATTAGGCGATAGAAGCCGTAAGTTTTTTTATCGTAATTGTGTGGTTCGAAGCCGCAACGGGTAATTCGAAACGATCCGGACCGGGTTACCTATTCGCTTGCTTTGCTGTGATAATTCTGATGTCAAAAAATACTTCAGGAGGGAGAGGTTGCTTTATGATCAAACGAATCCTTCTCGGCTTAGGGGGTACCCCATTTACTGATGTGGCGATTGAACGGGCGCTTGAGCTTGCTAAGATCCATGGCGCGATGATTACCGGGGTCACCGTTGTAGACATCAAACAACTCAAGCAGGTAGGGCCCATTCCTCCGGGCGGTGGTGCTTATGCCGCCAGGCTTCGCGAAAGGCGCCTGACGATCACTGAAGAACGGATCGAAACCGCGATTGAGCGCTTTGAAAAAAAATGTCACGATTCAAATATCCTGTCAAAAGTAGAACGTGAAACCGGCGATCCTTTTGAATCGATGATTGCGCATGCCCGCTATAATGATCTAACCATCTTCGGCTTGAAGAGCCTCTTTGACTATGGCTTCACGGTGGAACCGCAGGATGCGCTGATTCGGCTGGTTTCTCAGGGGGTGCGTCCGATCATTGCCGTTGCGCCCGAATTTCGTTATATTCGCAACGTTCTGATCGCATACAGCGGCTCAATGGAGTCCGCTAAAGCCATGCGCCGCTATGTCCAGTTTAACATATGGCGCAACGCACGGCTGCGGATCGTTCATTTCGGCCGGCGCGACGACAGCTCGGCCCAACTGCTGAAAGATGCCGCTGACTATTGCGGCGCCCACGGATACCCCATTGAAACCGAATTGGTTGACCAATCCGCCCGCGAGCATTTGATTGAATATGCCCGACAAAATGATATGGACTTGATTGTGATGGGTAACAGCATCCGCAGTCTGCTCCTTAGGCATCTGCTCGGTGATACGGTGCTCGATGCTATCCAGCAATCCGATCGACCGCTATTCCTTTCGCAATAGAGAAACAATCACCCTTTGATTGCTGAGTCATCTAGGTTTGACAAATGCTGTTTCGAAGAAAATGATTATGGTTGCTGAGAACGGTAAACCGTCAATATTTGGCCGGATATCCAGCCTCATCCCTTTAGGACTGTTTGGAACACTGATTTGTTTCCTGCCCCAGGTCGCAGGCGGCGCGGTGTATCGCATTCGGTTGAATTGGATTCCGAGCCTGGGTGTCACTCTGTCAATCATGATCGACGGGTTGAGTCTGCTTTTCGCCCTCATTATTTGCTGTGTCGGCCTTTTCGTGACCCTCTATGCGGCAGATTATCTGCCGCAAGCCAGCGACAGGCGCCGGTTTTTCGTATATCTGCATGGATTCCTCCTGGCCATGCTGGGGTTGGTTCTGGCCGACAACCTGCTGGGCCTGTTTGTCTTCTGGGAACTCACCACCATCATTTCCTACCTGCTGATCGGGTTTGAAAGCGAATCCGCAACGGCGCGCCAAAACGCCCGCCAGGCCTTACTGGTAACCGGCGCCGGCGGTTTGGCGCTTCTGGTCGGAATTTTACTTCTCGGTGAGATTGCCGGCACCTACGATATTGCTCAGATAACCCTGCTATCCGACGCGGTCAAAGCAGATCCGTTGTATCTTGCCGTGCTGTCGATGGTGTTTCTGGGTGCCTTCACCAAATCGGCCCAAATCCCGTTTCACTTCTGGCTGCCCAACGCCATGACGGCCCCCACGCCGATCAGCGCGTTTTTGCACTCGGCGACCATGGTGAAGGCCGGCATATTCCTGCTGGCGCGCATGCATCCAATCCTGGGCGGCACCTTCGCCTGGATGGGAACCCTGGTCATTGTCGGCGGCCTGACGGCTGTGCTGGGATCGGTTCTGGCTATCAGAGCCTGCGATATGAAACGTATCTTGGCATACACGACGATCATGGCCCTGGGGATTTTAACGATGTTTCTGGGTGGCAAAACAACGCCCTCCCTGACGGCCGCGATGACCTTTTTAATGGTGCACTCCCTATATAAATCATCCCTGTTCCTGGTGGTCGGCATCATCGACCATCAGACCGGGACCCGCAGGATCGATCAACTCGGCGGGCTTTTAAAGCCGATGCCGATCACCGCGTTTGCGAATGCGGCGGCGGCACTTTCAATGGCCGGGTTTCCGCTTTTTTTCGGCTTCATCGGCAAAGAAATCATGTACAAGGGCGCGCTCACAGAGGATGTGTTTCCCATCTATGCCACGGCGGCGGCGGTACTGGCCAACTCGTTGATGGCCGCGGTTGCCGGCATCTTGATCATCATACCCTTTCGGGGTGAATTGCAAAAAACACCCGCAGTCGCGCGTGAAGCGCCGCCGGCCATGTGGTTGGGCCCGGCTACAATGGGCGGCCTCGGTCTCATTTTCGGCATTGTGCCGGACTGGATCGGCCGCTGGTTGATCAAGCCGGCCGTGAAAGCCTTTCATCCGTCCATGGAAGTCATTCAGCTGAAACTATTTTACGGCATCAATGAACCGCTGCTGCTGAGCATTGCAACGCTCAGCCTCGGCGCGACACTGTATCTGCTCAGAAAGCCCCTGCGGCAGGTCATCGGATCCGCGCTCGAGCGGCTGCCGGGGCGCTTCGAGCAGCTTTACAGCGGTGCACTCGACGGTCTTGCCGGAATTGCCCGTACCCAAACCGATTTTCTCCAAAGCGGTTCGCTGCACCGTTACTTGAGCGTGATTATCGGCTTTGTGGTCGTCGCGGTCGGGTTGCCGCTGGTCGCCGGCGGCCGGCTGCCGGCCGCCATGCCGAATTCCGGTTCAACCATAACCGGTTGGCTGGTAGTCGGTATCATTACCCTGGCTGTGATCGTCGTTGTCGGTGCGGGATCGCGGTTGCTGGCAATCTGCTGTCTGGGGGTCGTCGGCGCAGGTGTCGCCTTGCTGTTTCTAATATATGGCGCTCCCGATGTTGCGCTGACTCAGCTGCTGGTGGAAACGCTAACGGTGGTTATCGTGGCACTCGTCCTGTTGCGGCTGCCAAATTTAAATTCACGCCGCCCCGTGCCGCTGCCTGTCAGATTGAGCAATGCGTTGCTGGCGGTTGCATTCGGAACGCTGATATCAGCCCTCATTCTGACGGTCAGCCAAACCGAATTGGATCGTTCGTTGACGTATTTTTTCGAAGCCAACAGTTATATTGCCGCCCACGGGCGCAACATTGTCAATGTTATCCTGGTTGATTTTCGCAGTCTGGATACACTGGGGGAGATTACCGTGGTCGCCCTGGCCGGATTGGCCGGATATGCGTTGATTCAAACCCGCAAGGAGAGCTGATGCCTTCCTTAATTTTGAAAACTGCGACGCGCCTGCTGGTCGGACTCATCTTGACATTTGCCGTTTATCTACTGCTTCGCGGACACAATGCACCCGGCGGCGGATTTTCCGCCGCGCTGATAGCCGGCACCGGCTTTGCGCTGTTTGCCATCGCCGAAGGCCCCTCAGCGGTTCGCCGTGCGCTGCGGGTCGCACCCCAGCACATTGCGATGGGCGGCCTGGTCCTGGCTATCGTATCCGGTCTGGCGGGAACGCTGACCGGTCGGACCTTTTTAACCGGTGTCTGGTGGATTTGGCAACCCGGTCGACCGCATGAAGTGGCCGTCGGGTCGCCCCTTTTTTTTGATGTGGGAGTGTTCCTGGCCGTGCTGGGAACCATCTTGACCTTAATTTTGGCATTGGAAGAGAACTAGCATGCAGACCTTATGCGCCGTCCTGGTGGGCATCATGGCCGCTGCCAGTATATACCTGATGCTGGAGCGCAATCTGATTCGTTTCATTTTCGGATTGGTGCTGGCCGGCAATGCGGTCAACCTGCTGCTATTTACCGTCGGCCGTCTCGCAAGCCAACGTCCGCCGCTAATCCCGGAACAGGCGGCACAATTGCCGGCACCCTTCGCCAATGCCCTGCCCCAGGCCTTGATTCTGACGGCGATTGTCATCGGGTTTGCCCTGCTGTCTTTTGTGTTTGTCCTGTTCTACCGTGCCTATCAGGCCCTGGGAACGGTTGATACTGAACTCATGCAGGTCGCCGAAAGTGACGCCGATCAACACTCTCCGCAAACGCAGCCCATGGATGGGGGGCCGGTATGAGCGAATTGCTGATATTGCCCATCATACTGCCCATGGCCGCCGGCGCAGTTGCCGTTTTCGTTCGCAAAAACCCCGGCCAATCACATATGCTGGCGCTGGCCGGCGCCGGACTGCATACGGTCGCCGCAGGTTTGCTGCTGCACCAGGTGCATCTCAGCGGTATTTTTGCAACCCAGATCGGCAACTGGCCGGCGCCTTTCGGCATCACGCTGGTCGCCGATCGTCTGAGCGCCGTGATGGTGATGCTCACCGCCGTCATCAATCTGGCCGTAACGGCCTACTCCAGAACGGATATCGGCGTTGAACTCGTCCGCCGAGGACACTACTGCCTGCTGCAAATCCTGGTAGCCGGCATTTGCGGTGCATTTTTAACCGGCGACATGTTTAATCTGTATGTCTGGTTCGAAGTGATGTTGATGGCCTCCTTCGGCCTGCTGGTGCTGGGCCAGAGCAGATCCCAGCTGGACGGCGGCGTGAAATACGTGATCATCAACCTGGTTGCGACCCTGCTGTTTATCACCGGTATTGGACTGCTGTATGGGTTGACCGGTACCCTGAACATGGCTGATTTGAGTGAAAAGATTCCGCTGATTGCAGACCGGGGGATGAAGACGGCGCTGGCGTCACTGTTTTTGGCGGCCTTTGGAATCAAGGCCGCCCTGTTTCCCTTGTTTTTCTGGCTGCCGGCGGCCTATCACACACCGCCGGTCTCGGTTTCGGCTATTTTTTCGGGGCTGCTGACCAAAGTCGGGATTTACGCCCTGATTCGGCTGTTCACGCTGGTCTTTGCAGGCGATCTGGCATGGATGATTTATCTCCTGCCGGTCCTGGCGGCCTTGACCATGATCACCGGTGTTTTAGGGGCCGCCGCGCAAAACGAATTCCGCCGCATACTTTCTTTTCATATTATCAGCCAGGTCGGCTATATGGTGTTGGGATTGTCGCTGCAAACCCGCCTGGCCCTGGCGGGCACCATATTTTATCTGGTTCACCATATTATCGTGAAAGCCAACCTGTTTCTGATCAGCGGAGTCATCAAGCAGCTGCAAGGCTCCTTTGAGCTGGCGCAGCTCGGCGGTATTTATCGCAACAATGGATGGATCGCGGCGCTGTTTTTCATCCCGGCGTTCTCCCTGGCGGGCTTTCCGCCGCTGTCCGGCTTTTGGGCCAAAATGATCCTGATTCGTGCCAGCCTCGATGTTCATCAATATTGGCTGGCATTCGTGGCCGCCGTCGTGGGACTGTTGACCGTATATTCAATGACTAAAATATGGGCGGAGGTATTCTGGAAACCCTCGCCGCGGGAAAATGTTGCGGCCGATCCGCTGCCGGTCGGCCACCCGACGGCCTGGATGCTGGCCCCGGTGGCTGCGCTGACGACCTTAACCATTGTAATCGGCCTGGGAGCGGAGGTTGTTTTTCAATTTGCCATTCAGGCCGCCGAAGAATTGATTCATCCCGCCCAATATATCCAGGCCGTTTTGGGAGACAGGCTGTGAATTTATTTTTGCTGAACATATTTCTGGCGCTCGGATTCAGTGCCGTGCTGGGCCGGCTCAACCTGAGCGGCATGATCGCCGGCTTTGCGGTGGGTTATGTTGCACTGTGGCTGTCGAAGCCGCTGTATGGCCGCACGCGCTATTTCGAACGACTGCCGCGGGTGTTGGCACTGGTCTGCTTTTTCGGCAAAGAGTTGCTGGTTTCAAATCTGAAGGTATTGTGGGATGTCATCACCCCGCAGCACATCAGTCACCCCGGTATCATTGCCATCCCGCTGGATGCCCGCACCGATGCGGAAATCATGCTGGTGGCCAATCTCATATCGTTGACACCCGGCACGCTGAGCCTGGATCTCTCCGAGGACCGGCGCCTGCTGTACATTCATGTCATGTTTCTCGACGATATCGAAGAGACCCGCCGGCAAATCAAACAGGGTTTGGAAAGACGGGTCCTGGAGGTAATGCGCTGATGCTGTTCGATGGGTCTGTGGTGGAAATAGCCGGACGATTCGCCCTGGCGCTGTTGCTGATCAGCATGGTATTGGCCCTGATCCGGTTGATCAAAGGGCCGGCGGCGGCCGATCGGATTGTCGCCCTGGATTTAATCTCGATTCTGATTGTCGCTTTCCTGGCGGCCTACTCGATTCATGCCGGCGAGACATCTTTTCTGGATGTCGCGATTGCCTATGCCTTGATCGCTTTTCTCGGTACCGTGGCGCTGGCTCGATTTCTGATGCGCTCGGCCTTGAAAAAATCCGAAACCCGTGAACCCGAAACAAAAAGGTTGATGCACCATGAATGAAATCATCACCGCCGTACTTCTGGTTTTAGGCAGCCTTTTTTCGTTTGTAGCCGCCTTGGGGATGCTGCGTCTGCCCGATACCGTGATTCGGATGCATGCGGCCACCAAGGCCGGCACTCTGGGGGCCGGGCTGATCCTGATCGGAGAAGCTTTTTTTTACGCTGATTTCGGAATTAGCCTGCGGGCTTTGGCGGCCATTACGTTTTTGTTGTTGACCGCTCCGGTTGCCGCGCACCTGATCGGGCGCGCGGCCTATTACAGCAACGTTAAACTGTGGGATAAAACCTGGATCGACGAGCTGGCCGAACGCTACAAAACCGCTGGTTCTTCCGATCCTGACCACAAATAGATTAAGACTTGTAAATGGATCGATCGATGTCGCTAACGTGGTTAACATCCCGCCTGGCAATTTACAGCGGGACCTGGTGGGTTTTGACAAAGGGCGCCGCTGATGCCTGGCCGGTCGGCATACCGGCCGTATTGGCTGCCATCTGTATCGATTTTAACCTCTTTCGACCCGGAAATACGCGCTGGTCTTGGGGCGGATTGATCACTTTTGTTCTTTTTTTTCTCAAATCTTCAATTTACAGTGGCATGGACGTTGTCCGGCGCACTTATGACCCGCGGCTCCCGCTGGATCCGGCCATGATCGAATACCCGCTGAATTTGACATCTTCTGCAGCGCGCACTCTATTTATTTGCACGGTCAGTTTATTGCCGGGAACCCTGAGCACCGCGCTTAAGGGCCACAAGCTGGTGATCCATGTATTGGATGTCGGCCGGCCGGTCGAGGATGAGCTCAATATCATCGAGGATCGGGTGGCCGCAGTATTTAAGCGGCCTGTCCGGATTGAAAATTCTATCATCAAGGAATCGAAAAAATGAATCTGTTTATTGGGTTGGCGGCCCTGATTTTGATCAGTGTCTTACTCGGCCTGGTTCGAATTTTCAAGGGGCCGACCGGGGCGGATCGTATGCTGGCCGCCCAGCTGCTCGGCACGGGGGGCGTTGCGATCCTGCTGATTCTCGCTTTTGCAATGCAGATGCCCGCGTTGCTGGATGTCGCTTTGGTGTATGCGCTGCTGGCAGCGACGGCCATGGTGGTATTTTTGCGGCGGCATTGGCGCAGGGATAACAAGGCGGAGGCAATTACCGATGAGTCCGACTGACCTGGTGGGATTGATTTTAATTATTGCGGCGGTTCCTTTTTTCTGGGGCGGCAGTCTTGGTTTGCTGCGTTTTCCGGATGTTTACACACGGCTGCATGCCCTGACCAAAGCCGACAACCTCGGACTTGGCATGGTTGCAGCCGGGTCGATGTTCCTGGCAGATGATTGGATGGTCGTCATTAAACTGCTGTTTATCTGGTTGCTGGTGTTGACAGCCAGCACGGTATCTTGCTTTCTGATTGCCAACGCGGCCCGCAAAAACAATATAAAGCCATGGAAAGTCTCTTAAATTTTAGCGCTATTTTTTTTGATGGGCTATTGGTCCTTGGACTGCTGGTTCTGGCCTGGACCCTTTTGCGTTCACCGGACCTGTTCAAGGCGGTTGTTTTGTTTATCAGCTTTGGTTTGATCATGTCGTTGGCCTGGGTTCGCTTAAAAGCGGTCGACATTGCCCTGGCGGAGGCGGCCATTGGCGCCGGATTGACCGGTGCCTTGTTTCTTTCAACGCTCAGCAGGATGCAGCGCGGCAGCCGCAAGAACGACTCTAAAAAAGATCGCCGGCCGTCGTCTGAGGAAAAATCAGCCTCGGATCGAATCAGCGATTCTGGCACTGACGCGGGATAAAATGCAACACAGCAAAAACACAAACGAAGTCGACCGGACCCGGCCAATTGCCCTGGCCCGCAAAGCGATAACCGCTTTAGTCGTTATGGCGTTGACGGGTATTTTAGGCTGGACCGTATGGACGCTGCCGCCGTATTCAGACCGCATGCAGAATCTGGTGGCGACCCATCTGCCGATCAGCGGAGTTGAAAATCCGGTTACGGCGGTGTTGTTGAACTTCAGGGGCTATGACACGCTGCTTGAAATCGGCGTATTACTTTTGGCAGCCGTCGGGGTTCTGTCCCTGGCGCCGACACAGGTTGTGCCAGCTGAAACGGCCCCGCAACGCATCCAAATGCTTCTGTTGCGGCTGCTGCCGTTTATCGTTATCGTGGCCGCATATCTGCTCTGGGTCGGCAAATATGCTCCGGGCGGAGCTTTCCAAGCCGGGGCGGTGCTGGCGGCCGGCGGCGTGCTCTTGGTGACCTCGGCCGTGCGTTTTAATCAATTAACCATTCAAAGCATACCGATCAGCCTGTCGATCGGCCTGCTGACCTTTCTGGCAGTGGCGCTGGCGACAATGATCGGTGGCGGCAATTTTCTGCAATACCCGTTGCCATGGGCAAGTATGTTGATTTTAATCATTGAAGCCGCCGCGACGATATCGATTGCGGTCATACTGACGATACTGTTTCTCGGCCGCAAACCGGATGGGGAATATCCCCCAAAAACCAATGGCGGGTGACACCCAATACGCCGGCTGCCTGCGATTGCCGGTATGATCAATGCCGCGAAATTAGTCTTTTATCTAGACAAAGGCGTGTGTCAAATCGAATATAGCCAATGACTATCTCTTTACTATATGCCCTGGTCGGCGTCGTGCTGCTGGGCATGGGGCTTTACCGACTGGTGATTGATCCTCACCTGGTAAAAAAAATCCTGGCACTGAATATATCCGGTGCCGGCGTTTTTTTGTTTCTGGTAGCCGTCGCCGATCGGACTCCCGGTTTTGAGCCGGATCCGGTCCCTCATGCCATGGTGTTGACCGGCATCGTGGTGGCAGTCAGCGCGACGGCCGTGGCCCTGGGGCTGGTGGGCCGGATTCGAGAGATTAAAGGAACTGCCGAATTTTCCGAAAATGAACCTGAATGATTTCCTGGGACCATTGACCCTGCCGGCCTGGATTGTATCCCTGCCGCTTGTCGCGGCAGGGCTTGGTGTGGCGCTGCCGAAAATCGGCAGGCCGGCCGCTGTCTTCACGGCTTTCGCAACTTCGTTGCTGGTGGTTAGGCTTGCCGGCGAGGTGCTGCGGCACGGAACCATTCAGCTGCAGGTCGGCGGTTGGCCGGCAACTTTGGGCATAGCGCTGCAGGCCGACGGACTGAGTGTCGTCATGCTGTCGATGACCTGCTTAATTGGCGGCGCGGTTACATTGTATGCCGCCGGCTATTTCGGCGCCGACAGCGCAGCGATAAGTTTCTGGCCCCTGTGGCTGTTCCTGTGGGCCGCGCTGAATGCGCTGTTTCTGTCCGGCGACATTTTCAACCTTTACGTCACCCTCGAATTGTTGGGCCTTTCGGCCGTCTCATTGGTCGCACTGTCTCGCTCGGCCGAGGCACCGCCGGCTGCGATGCGCTATCTGCTGGTCAGCCTGATCGGCTCTTTGAGTTATCTGATGGGGGTTGCCTTGCTGTATGCCGCCGGCGGAACCCTTGACTTAAACGCGCTTGCTGCCGCGGGACCACACAGGCCCTCCATTTCGGCCGCGTTTGCCCTGATGGCAGCCGGCCTGGTCATGAAAAGCGCCCTGTTCCCGATGCATTTCTGGTTGCCGCCGGCCCATGCCAATGCCCCGGCGCCGGTCAGTGCCGCACTCTCGGCCCTGGTTGTCAAGGGGTCTTTTTACATTCTGATGCGCCTGTGGCTGACGATTTTCGAGCCGTTCATCAATCCCGCCACGGCCGATTTAATCGGTGTCATGGCTGCATTCGCCATCGTGTGGGGATCGATTCAGGCCCTGCTGGCGCAAAGACTCAAAATGCTCGTCGCCTACTCTACGGTCGCCCAGATCGGCTATATTTTCCTGATTTTTCCGCTGAGCTCGATGCCGGCTGCGACTCAGACCGCCTGGCAGGGTGGACTGTATTTCGTGTTCAGTCATGCCTGCGCCAAGGCGGCTGTATTTCTGGCGGCCGGCAACATCGTCTACTCCGTCGGGCACGACCGGATCAGCGAGCTCAATGGGATCGCACAGCGCCTGCCGGTATCGATGTTCGCCTTCGCTTTGGCCGGGGTCAGTTTAATCGGTCTGCCGCCATCCGGCGGTTTCGTCGCCAAGTGGCTATACCTCAATGCCGCCCTGACGACCGGACAGTGGTGGTGGACGGTATTGATCCTGGGTGGTGGACTGCTGTCCACCGCCTATGTGTTTCGCTTTTTCTCCCGTGCCTTCAGCTATACCACTGAGACGGTCGGGGGACGTCCGGTTCCCTGGATTATGGAGTGGACGGCCTTTGTTTTGGCAATGTGCGCGGTGATTTTAGGATTGACTGCACCGGCCGTAATCAAGCTGTTTACGGCCGGTCAACCTTTCTGATTGTAGAGGTTCACGTGTTTTTCGACGACTGGCTGCCATTGATGATCCTGCTGACGTCCCTGCTGCCGGGAATCGTCATCTTTGTCCTGCCCGAGGACCGAATTCGTCTACGGACGGGCCTGAACATGGGCGGGGCGACCCTCAAACTGGTTCTGATCGGGGTCATGCTCTGGGGGGTGCGCCATGGTCATGTATATGAAACCCGTTTGTCCATATTGCCGAATATGGATCTGATACTTAACGCCGATGCCATGTCCGCCATGATGACGGCGCTTTCCGGCATCCTCTGGTTTTTGACCACGCTGTACGCCATCGCCTACCTGGAAACGTCACCCCAGTCGCGCAGCCGGTTTTTCGGCTTTTTCAGTTTGTGCGTCAGTTCAACCATCGGCATTGCCCTGGCGGGGAATCTGATTACATTTCTGATGTTTTATGAAATGCTGACCCTGACGACCTACCCGCTGGTGGTGCACCGCGGCACCCCGGACAGTATGCGGGCCGGCCGCATCTATATTGCCTATACCATTGGCGGCGGGGCGGCATTTTTAGTCGCAGTGGCCTGGCTCAAAGCCCTGGTGGGATCGGTCGCATTTACCGAAGGCGGAATGCTGGCCCCTTTTGTCGATACCTATGCCACGCAACTGCGCTTTATCTTCATGCTGATGATCGCCGGCCTGGGTGTCAAGGCCGCCCTGGTTCCGCTGCACGGCTGGCTGCCGAATGCCATGGTGGCGCCGGCACCGGTCAGCGCGCTGCTGCACGCCGTGGCGGTCGTCAAAGCCGGCGCCTTCGGCATCGTGCGGGTGGTTTATGATGTCTTCGGCATTGAATTCAGTGCTGAACTGGGGTTGCTCCAACCCCTGGCCGTCGTTGCGGCCTTTACGATTGTGTATGGCTCAGTCCGTGCGCTGTTTCAGGATGAATTAAAAAAACGTCTGGCCTTTTCGACAGTGAGCCAGGTTTCATATATTGTGCTGGGTGCCAGCATTCTGGGACCGGTCGCTACCATCGGCGGTATCGTCCACCTGGTTCATCAGGGGTTGATGAAGATCACGCTGTTTTTCTGTGCCGGAAATTTTGCGGAAACCCTGGGGGTCCATCATGTCAGCCAGATGAACGGCGTCGGACGGCGTATGCCCTGGAGCATGGCGGCCTTCACGCTGGGTGCTCTCGGCATGATCGGGGTTCCGCCCCTGGCCGGCTTTATCAGCAAATGGTATCTGGCGACCGGCGGACTGGCGGCCGGTCAACCGTGGGTCATTGTGATTCTGGTTGCCAGCAGCCTGTTGAATGCGGCCTATTTTCTGCCGGTTATATATCGCGGCTGGTTTCAGGACGCGGCTGAATCCTGGCCGGACAAACCGGCCGCCGGTATGCCGGAAACCCATTGGATGCTGCTTATACCCCCCTTGATAACCGCTCTGCTGGCATTGCTGGCCGGTGTGCTGGCCGATGCGCCCTTCAGCCCCCTGGAGTGGGCGCGTCTGATTGCCGCCCGGGAGTATCAACCATGATAACGACTACTTTCGATCTTTACCCGATCCTGATGGCGGCCGTTTTCGGCCTGCCCCTGGCGCTCGCCCTGGGCCTGTCCATCAGAAGCTGGCAGCCTGCGATTGTCAGCCTGGTGCCCTGGTCGGCGGTACCGGCTTTGGCGGCGGTCATGTGGATGCCTTCGGACAACATGGTCTCGGCGACCTGGGTCCTGCTTGAAATGCACCTGGCCGTCGACCCGACTGGCCGGCTGTTTCTGCTGTTTACCTCGCTTTTATGGCTGCTGGCGGGAATATACGCTCAGAGCTATCTGGCCGCGGATTCCCGACGGGTAAAGTTCTTCTTTTTCTTTTTGCTAAGCATGAGTGGCAACTTGGGTTTGATCATATCCCACGATGTTGTCAGTTTCTATGTATTTTTTGCCCTCATGAGCTTTGCATCCTACGGCCTGGTGGTTCACAACGGGGATGCCGAGGCGTTGCAGGCCGGTCGAATTTACATGGTTTTGGTCGTGGTCGGTGAGGTCTTGCTGTTTGCGGCGTTTATCTGGCAAACATGGGCGGTTGACTCCCTGCTGCTGAAGGATTTCTCAACCGTCCGGCCCAACGGGTTCGTCCTGGGGCTGATTCTGATTGGGTTTGGCATCAAGGCCGGAGCGCTGCCGGTTCATGTGTGGCTGCCGCTGGCGCATCCGGCGGCACCCACACCGGCCAGCGCCGTTCTCAGCGGCACGATGATTAAAGCCGGTCTGCTGGGCTGGCTGCGCTTTCTGCCGATCGGCCAGATGGCCATGCCGCAATGGGGCGCATTGTGCATCATTGCCGGTCTGCTGGCAGCCTATTACGCGGTGGCCGTCGGCTTGACACAGCGCAACCTGAAAACGATTCTGGCTTATTCAAGCATCAGCCAGATGGGATTGATGACGGTGGGAGTCGGCCTGGCTGTCGGATGGCCGCAAACGGTTCCGATGGCGCTCCCGGCAATCTGCACTTACGCGGTTCATCACGCATTTGCCAAGGGCGCCTTGTTTATGGGGGTTGGCGTCGTGGGAGCTGTCGAAGGGCACCGCCCGGCATACCGAATTGCTGTGGGCGGGCTGATATTGGCATCGCTTGCCCTGGCGGGTGCACCTTTTACCAGCGGGGCGGTGGCCAAGATCGCCCTGAAGCTACCGCTAAAAGGCTTTGAAGATACCTGGATCAGCGTTCTCAATCAGCTGCTGCCCATGGCAGCCATCGGCACGACACTGCTCATGGCGCGATTTATCTTTATTGTGACCGTGCGTGCCTCGATTCATGGCAGGCCACGCTTCGGTATGTGGCTGTCATGGTCACTGACCGTGCTTTTGGCTGCATTGGTAATTTGGCTGCTGCCAGCAAGTCGAAAGGCTGTCTTCGTTGCGCTCCAACCCATCTCCCTGTGGCAGGCACTCTGGCCCGTTGCAGTCGGCATTTCGATATCCGGTATCGTGTGGCTCAAAGGGACAGGGAAAAAGTGGCTCCCCGTCCCCGGTATCCCCCAGGGCGACATATTAATCGCCGTCAGATACTTGTATCACCTGGTTTTTAAATACAGTTCCCGGCCGGCGCAACGGATCCGGCAAACCAGACCGTCCGGGCTGAAAACCCTTCAGCGCGTGGGCCCGCACTTGCAGACGATGCGAAAGCTGCCGACCTGGCTTGAAAAACGCCTGCTTGACTGGCAGACAGCATGTCTCATATTCGTCCTGTTGATCGGCTGCCTGTTTGCCTGGTCGTTCATTTAAGGAGCGCTGATTTCCTCACTCAAATGGCGCAGAGTCTCTCAGGGAACAACCCACAGCGCACCGCCGGTAAACTGGTTGACAAGATAGCGGCTGACACTGCCGGTAAAAAACTTTTTGTTCATTCCTTGCCGACCCACAACCAGAGTGCCGAAATTACCCTTCCGGTATTCATCCAGCACCGCCTTGCCGACCCTGAACGCACCCTCGCCGGTTTTGAAGCTGATCTGGTTTTGCTGGATTCCGGCTTCAGCAAGTCTTTTTTTAGCATGGGAAAAAAATTGATCGATACAATGTTGGTCTCCCTGCCGGATGATTTCCTCCAGCGCTTTTGAATCAGTTTCCTCGAAGTCGACCGGACAAAAGTCCTGCAAGCGGGGTGCCAGATGAAAAAATGAAATTTTCAAATCGGTATTGCCGCCGATGATAAACGCCAGATGATCGACCGCCTTGAAGGAATTCTCCGAGCCGTCCACTGCAATCATGATATCTTGCGACGCACCTTCCTCGTCAACCAGCCAGATCGGCGTATCCATCGAATTGTTGACGATATTGGCGCTGACACTGCCGATGAACATATCTTGCAGGCCCGAAAGTCCCCGCCGGCCTAAAATCAAGGCATCAAAATGACCTGCCAGGCCGGCCTCCAAAATATCTTTGGCCACACCCAGCTTGCGGGGCTGAGTCTTGAGCTGAAGATTTTCCTCGGCAATACCGGCGGCCACCATCTGCGACTTGTAACTCGCTAAAAGGCTTTTGGCGGTTTCGGTATTTTTGCGGTTTACTTTTTCCAACTCGGCATAGGCTTGCGGTTTGGTTTTGACATCGTCCAGCAGATATTGCGAAATCGTGGGTTGAACATGCATCACGGTAAATTTGACATCCTTCAACGCCCGGTAGATGTCCACCGCATATCGAACCGCAATTTTGGAGTGTCTCGAATCATCGACTGCAATCATTATTTCTTTTTGCATCAGGTTATCTCCTTTCCAGTAAAAGTTTTGCAAGTAGTTCTGCCGGCCGCAGTATCAGCGAAAAACAATGAACAACAGCAGCATGACGATCGTCGGTAACAGGGCAAATTTGAGGATACCACCCGGTGAAACTTCGTTGTCGAAATATTTTTTAAGGATTGACAGGCCGGCCGGGTTCGGTGCATTGGCGATCACCGTCAGGCCGCCCCCGGCGACGGCTCCGGCCACCACGGCATATTTGAGCACATCGGTAAAGTTCGGCACCAGGGTGCTCAGAAACGTGATGGCCGCGTTGTCGTTGAAAGCCGTCAGGATGGTCGCACCCAGCATGAGCGGAATTTCTGCCAGATTACCGAGGACCGGTGCAATCCACCAGCCTTGGACACCGCCGTGAATAACCAGCCCCCCCAGGAAAAATCCAACCAGCAAGGAGGGTTTTAGGTCGATCCGGTTTTGAAATGTTGCCGTGACCTGAGAAAACCCGAGAAAAAACAACAAACCGGGCAGAAACAGCGCCGGGTAATGGGCATTGACAATCGTCCAGGCCATAAACCCCACGTGAACAATCGTTACCCAGGCGGGCACCGGGTCATCGCGCTTGTCCCAATCCGGATCGCGAAAATCGGCCCGATCCTGCTCGGGCAGCAACCCGGGCAAAAATTCACGCATCCTCGACAGCTTGATTTCCTCAAAGCGCTTGTCGAATGCATCCTGTACCAGGTCTGGATCGACGCCCTCATTGATGATGCTGGGCATATATTTTTCAATCAACCGATCACCGATCCGTTTTTTAATTTTAGCCATGATGTTTTCGATCTGCTGATCAAATTTTCGTCTGAAACCGACCTCCTCACCGACAGCCGCGGCAACTTTTTCGAATTCGGCATCCAGTTCCCGCCGGTTTAAATATTTTCTTTGGATTTCATCCTTCATCGTCTGCAAAGTAAATTTGTTTTGCAATTCCATGAATTCTCTTTGAAAAAAAAGAAAATACAGACCGTTGGATGCCATAATACCCAGAATGGCTTTCCAGCCGAAGTGAACGACCATGTAGGCCATATCCCAGTTCCAGGGGCTCGCCACCATCAACACCGGTGGTGCTGCAAAGTTGGAAAGCGTGCCGCCGACAGAAATATTGACAAACAGCAACCCGAGAGTGGCGTATTTAAGTTTGACACTCGGCCCTAAATCGTAAAACTTATTGGCAAGCAGCAAAGCTGATATCGTCATGGCGGCCGGTTCGGTGATTAAGGAACCCAATAACGGACCCGCGGTGAGGATGGTGAACCACCAGGCGATCAGGGTTCCGCCCAGCAGATTGGCGATTTTGCGCATGATGGTCTCGGTAAGCTTTAAAATCGGTCGGGTTGAGGCCAGGGTCATGATCACCACGACGAATTCGGCCTCCACGAAATTAACTTCGTACGTGATATAGTTAACCGCAGTTTGCCAATCGAAGAAAAAAAAGATCGCCCCCACCAGGGCAATCGCCCACAAACCGAAAACAGCCTCCACCTCACCGAGGAAATGAAAAAGTTCGGCCCGGTGATGGACCGAGTTGCGGTCCACCAAGCTTTTTTTTATCTTTTGTTCGTGCTCATGCTCCCATTTATGGGCGACAGCCATAAATTTGCCGGTTAAGAAGGTATGAATAATTGCACATAGAAATATGAGGCTGGCAACCAGATTGAAAGGTTCCTGTTTAATGCGGTTTTTCAGGATGGCAGCAATGCTTCCAAGATTCGAATCGTTGTAGCTGTCGAGGCTGCGCGGGAAGGTCTTCGCATCATCAGCCGGCCTATTGGCGGCCAAGGCCCCGACTCCCCCCAGCAGGCCGACAGCAAAAAGGCCCAAAACAATTAACGACAGTGGTTGGTAATATCGCTTCAATTTGCGACCCCCTGCAAAACGCTTGATCGTGCCGACATTCCAAAAATATGCTGGCTGCCATGGGCTTAAATTTTAATTGGATTGAAATAAAATTATATGGCAGATATTCTAATACAGGATATTGAAAAATCAAACAATGAGGAAAATAACTTCTGAATTGGCGCCCGGCAAGATAAGGCTCGGCGCTTTACTGAAGGAAAGCGCCGGGGGGGA
>Ga0210064_1000052_pt1 | contig 52211 bp, 24 predicted proteins | sample Muzzi_CordC_D2_FD_185531 | JGI IMG/M metagenome (GOLD analysis project Ga0210064, IMG submission 185531) | Wetland microbial communities from San Francisco Bay, California, USA, that impact long-term carbon sequestration - Muzzi_CordC_D2 (SPAdes) | ecosystem: Environmental > Aquatic > Marine >... | reverse complement strand
AAGGAAACCGGTCTGACTTTCATCCATCCTTACGATGATCCGGAAGTGATTGCCGGGCAGGGTACGATCGGGCTGGAAATCCTGCGTGACCATTCGGAAAATCTGCACGCCATATTCGTGCCGGTGGGCGGCGGCGGACTGATCGCCGGCATTGCCGCAGCGGTAAAATCCCTGCGACCGGAAATTCGCATTATCGGTGTCGAGCCTGACGAGGCGCCGTGCATGTACGAGGCGCTGCGGCGGGGGCGGCGGGTTACGCTCAAGCAGGTCGGCATATTCGCTGACGGTGTGGCGGTGCGGCAGGCAGGCAAGGAGCCGTTTCGCATCGCACGCGAGTATGTCGATGACGTCATCACGGTTGGTAACGATGCGATATGCGCCGCCATAAAAGATATTTTTGACGATTGTCGGGCTATCGTTGAGCCAGCCGGGGCACTGGCCGTGGCAGGGATCAAGCAATATGTGCAGCAGAGTGGTGTGCGTGGTGAAAACCTGGTCGCCATCAACAGCGGCGCCAATATCAACTTCGACCGCTTGCGGCATGTCGCGGAACGTGCCCAGCTTGGTGAGCAGCGCGAGGCCCTGCTTGCCGTCACAATCCCGGAAGAGCCCGGTAGTTTCCGGCGGTTCTGCAATGCGATTGGCAGGCGCGGTATTACCGAATTCAACTATCGTTATTCAGGACCGCAGCAGGCCCATGTTTTTGCCGGCGTGCAATTGCAGCAGGGCGACAGCGAACGCCATGCGCTGGTGGATGATTTGCGCGGCCGCGGTTATCCGGTCGAGGACCTGACCGACAGCGAACTGGCCAAGCTGCACATTCGTCATATGGTGGGAGGGCACATGCCGGGCCTGAAAGACGAGTTGCTGTTTCGTTTCCAGTTCCCGGAGCGCCCCGGTGCCTTGCTCGCATTCCTGTCCTCTATGGGCAATCGCTGGAATATCAGCCTGTTTCACTATCGTAATCACGGTGCGGATTACGGTCGTGTGCTGGTTGGAATACAGGTGCCCAGGTCAAGCCGCAAGGAATTCAGGGTGTCGCTCGACAAGCTGGGTTATGTGTATCGCGAGGAGACGGATTGCGTGGCCTACAAGCTGTTCCTGGGTGGCTGACCAGCCGGACCTTCAGGGATTTGTCGATGCATAAAAAAAGCCCGGGTAAATCCCGGGCTTTTTTGTCGTTGCTTAACGACTAATGCTAGCGCGTTTAGCGTGCAACTGTCTTGCGCTTCGGAGCGGCCTTCTTCTTCGTTGCTACCTTGCGTTTCGGAGCTACCTTCTTCTTGGTTGCTACCTTGCGTTTCGGAGCGGCCTTCTTCTTCGTTGCTACCTTGCGTTTCGGAGCTACCTTCTTCTTGGTTGCTACCTTGCGTTTCGGAGCGGCCTTCTTCTTCGTTGCTGCCTTGCGTTTCGGGGCTACCTTCTTCTTGGTTGCTGCCTTGCGCTTCGGAGCTACCTTCTTCTTTGTTGCTACCTTGCGTTTCGTAGCTACCTTCTTCTTGGTTGCTACCTTACGTTTCGGAGCAGCTTTTCGCTTTGTTGCTACCTTCTTTTTTACAGCCATACCAAACCTCCATTGCATACAAATTGCCCAAGGTGAGTATAAACAAGTAATTACAAATTACCAGTTTTTTTTCGAGGTAATGTTTGCGTGCATTGCATGCATTGTTGCAGCGTACAAAGCAGTTTTGTTGCATGTGCAATGTGCGTTGAAAAGGTTATGCATGGCAACGTTGCAAACGTTACTCGAGACTGTTTCGACAAACTTGAGAAATACTTTTGCATGCATGCATTAATACTCGTTTGTCGAATCCTGTTTTGTTGTGTGTCGAGAGTCGCAGCGATGAGAAAGACGAGTGCTTGCGCGAACAGGAAAGTGCATGCGCTGTTACGGAATAGTTAACACATTTGTTCTTTGTGTTGCGTGAGAAAGGTATAACCCTGTGGTTGCCGAAATAGCTTTATTTATAGTTCAAACATGAGGTTATGCATGTATCCGGGATGTGCGTGCGAGTTTGCTTGTGAAATAAACCGACGCTGATCAACTCTGGTTGACGCTGCATCGATTGCAGTGCGCTTGTACCTGGCGCGTCGCATCATTCCAGGGACAGAATGAAATTCCACTGCTTCTCGGTAACCGGCATAACGGACAGACGATTGCCGCGTCGCACCAGCGGCAGATCCTTCAATGCCTCGCAGGTTTTCATTTCAGTCAGTGTGATGACACGTTTCAGTTCGCGTTCAAAACGCACATCGACCATGTACCAGCGCGGGTTGTCCGGATCACTTTTCGGGTCATAATATTTTTGCTGCGGATCAAATGCGGTGTGGTCCGGGTAACCTGCACGAATGATTTTCATGATGCCTGCAATGCCGGGTTCGTTGCAGTTCGAGTGGTAGAAAAAGACGAGATCCCCTTTTTGCATTGCGTCACGCATCATGTTGCGTGCCTGGTAATTGCGCACGCCGTCCCAGCTGTCGGTTTTGTTCGGGCATTGTTTCAGGTGCTGTATGCCATAGACATCGGGTTCCGATTTCATCAGCCAGTAATTCATAGCGGGTTTCCTGTTGTGTGTTGCTAAAAAGAAACATGAGACGCGCAGGTTTGTTACAGGCGCCCGGGACGCGGACTGCCTGTTACCTGCCTGCTGTATAGATGCACGCTTCAGTCGCGATGCCGTCCAGGGGGATGTCCCACGGGTTTGGCTCGATCATCACCTGTTTCTGGAATTCGTAGGCGAGTCCGAGTCGACAGGGCTTCTGCCAGTGCTGTCTGCTGTGCAAAAAGGCAAGGCTGCGATCATAGTAGCCTCCACCCATGCCGATGCGGTGTCCTGTTGTGTCAAATGCCACCAGCGGTGTGAGTATCAGGTCCAGCGCCCAGGGTTTTATCAGGTCGCGGACAACCGGTTCGGGAATGCCATAACGATTGGCTACCAGCCGGTCGCCGGGCATGTATCTGGCGAACCAGAGTCGCTGGCGGGAAAACGGGGCGAGTACAGGTAAATAAAGTGTCTTGCCGGATGACCATAGCTTTTGCGTCAACGGCCAGGGGTCGATTTCTCCGTCTGCCGCGAGGTAGATGGCGATATGACGGCTGTTTGCAACCAGCCGGTGATGGCCGGTATTGCGCGCCAGTTGTTCCGCACAGCTTGCAGCTTCCTCTGCTGTTACGGCCCTGCGTTTCTGCCTGATGGACTGACGCAGCTGGCGAAGCGTTGACATGAATATGTCCTGCTGGCGGAGCCCTGCCTTTACCGGGCTCCGGGAAATGGGGAGGGCATCCTCCGCTCGATCCGTTGTGGCTGTTGCCCCTGAACCATAGGTTCAAGAGGGGGACCTCAGTACTGCCTCAGGCTTTCCGCACGTGGCGGACATGCTCACTGGCAGCGAATTTCAGTCCCCTGGATTGGAGATTAGGCTCTAGGAGATCCTAGCCACTATCGAGAACAGCAGGGGATGCCCAAATTTAACCTGTCCTGGTTCGGAGCTTCAGTTCAGCCCCGGTTGCCGGTATTCGGCCAATGTCGCTTCTATGCGTTCATTGAGTTTACTGAGTCGGGCACCGACGGATTTCGCGCGGTTGCCGCCGACGACGCCGGATTCGATGGCCTCATGTGCAATATTGAGACCGGCCATGACTGCGATCCTGTCGACACCGACGACCTTGCCGCCGGCGCGAATGGTGGCCATCTTGTCATTCAGGTGTTTTGCCGAGGCGAGCAGGAGGTCCTGTTCGTTTTCAGGGCAGGACACCAGGTATTCCTTGTCAAGGATCTTGATCTTGACAGCATGGGATTCACCGCTCATGCGCCGCTCTCCAATGATTTCAGTCGCGTGACGATGGCATCGACGCGGTTGCGGACCTGGTCGTGTTTCTCCAGCAGCCCTGCGCGCTCGATTGCCAGGGAGTCCTGCTGGGTGCGCAGGGAACGGTTTTCGCGGGTCAGTCGCTCGATTACCGCCAGCAGAGTGTCTACCTGTTCCTCGAGGTGTGCAAGTTCCTGCTCGACGGTATGTGTATCTTTGGTGTTTGTTGTCATGAGGCAAATATAGTGCGGTTGTCGGGTACGGTCAATGCCGTTGCCGCGAGTGTGTACACGTAGTGCTGCCCGAGTGTGCGATAATGCAGGCAGGAAACCCGTTGCGGCACAATTGCAGGTGCAGCGCCGGGTCATGCTGGAGAGGGCGCAACATGCAGGAAACGCTGCCATGCAGCCACGCGGAACTGGAGGGAATGCTGCACGCGGCAGGCGCCGACAGTGGTGCCGCCGAGGCGCATGGCCTGCTGTGCGGCATGACCTGTGCCGGTGGCAGGGTTGCCGGCAGTGTCTGGCTGGAGCACCTGCTGGGCGAGAACAATACCCTGAGTGTCGCTGCACAGGACTGCAGTGATGCGCTGACAGTCCTGCAGCAGGAGATCCTGCGCCAGTTGAACGATGAAGCCCTGGGATTTGTGTTGTTACTGCCGCATGATGACGAACCTCTGGCGCTGCGTGCCCGGGCACTGAGTTACTGGTGTGAAGGGTTTCTGTACGGCATGGCGCTGGGCGGTATTCGTGATGACTTCCCGTTGCCGGATGACAGCGCCGAGATCATCAAGGACTTTTACGAGATTTCGCATGCCGGTTTCTCCTCCGAGGGTACCGAGGATGCCGACGAGGCGGCGTATCAGGAAATCGTGGAGTATGTGCGCATGTGTGTGCTGCTGGTGCACGAGGAACTGTGTCCGCTGCCGGCAAGCCCGCGACTCCAATAAGCGGCGCGTACAGGAGCATATAACAATGATGTACAGGCAGACGCCATCCGCCGGCAACCATTTCCCTGCCGCCTGCATGCCGGCAACCCTGAGCAACACCGGGTACGCCGCAGGCGGGTGTGCGCGTGCCGGAGGTCATGCATGATCGGATTGCGGGAATTCGGCCGACGCCGCAAACAGTTGATGCGCATGATGGGCAAGGGCGCGATTGCCATTGTACCGACGGCAACGGAACAGGTGCGCAACAGGGATGTCGAGTTCCCGTTTCGTGCAGATAGCGACTTTTACTACCTGACGGGGTTTCATGAGCCGGATGCGGTCGCTGTTCTGATTCCCCAGCGCAAGCATGGCGAATACCTGCTGTTCTGCCGCGAACGCGATCCTGCCATGGAAACCTGGACCGGACGGCGTGCCGGCACGCAGGGAGCCGTGGATGCGTATGCCGCGGATGACGCGTTTCCGATCGGTGATATCGACGACATTCTCCCCGGCCTGCTGGAAAGCTGTGAGCGGGTTTACTACACCATGGGGTCGCGGCCGGAATTCGACAAGCGTGTCATGGAATGGGTCAACCGTATTCGCCGGGGTGCGCGTACCGGTGCACGCACCCCGGACGAGTTTATTGCCCTGGATCACCTGCTGCATGACATGCGTCTCTACAAGAGCCGTTCCGAGGTTGTGGTCATGCGCGCGGCCGCGAAGGTGGCCTGCCAGGCGCATCGGCGTGCCATACTGGCATGCCGCCCGGGCATGTATGAATATGAAATAGAGGCGGAGTTCCTGCACGAGTTCAGGCGTGCCGGGATGGTGCCGGCCTACCCGAGTATCGTTGGCGGCGGCAGGAATGGCTGTGTGTTGCACTACACCGGCAACAGTGATCCCCTGCAGGATGGCGACCTGTTGCTGATCGATGCCGGCGCCGAGTACGACTGCTATGCATCGGATGTGACGCGCACCTTCCCGGTGAACGGGCGCTTCAGCACCGCGCAGAAGGCGTTGTACGAGGTTGTGCTGGCGGCGCAGGTCGCGGCCATTGAACAGGTGCGGGCGGGTAATCACTGGAATGCACCCCATGTCGCGGCTGTCAGGGTGTTGACGCGCGGGCTGGTGAAACTGGGAATCCTGAAAGGAAAACCCGCCGCACTCATCAAGTCAGAGGCCTACCGGCGGTTTTACATGCATCGCACCGGTCACTGGCTGGGTATGGATGTGCATGATGTCGGAGACTACAAGGTGGGCGGTGAGTGGCGCGAACTGGAGCCCGGCATGGTGCTGACGGTAGAGCCCGGCCTGTATATTCCCGAAGGCAGTCGCGGCGTGGCGAAAAAATGGTGGAATATCGGTATCAGGATCGAGGATGACGTGCTGGTGACGCGCGGCGAGCCCGAGGTGCTGAGTCATGCAGCGCCGAAAACCGTCGCCGACATAGAGGCACTGATGGCAGGTAACGGTGGAGGGTGACGCGGCAATGGAACCGCATGACATAATCATTATCGGAGGCGGCATGGTCGGTGCCAGCCTGGCCTGTGCCCTGTCGGGTCAGGGGATGCGCATTGCCGTGATCGAGGGCGTTGCGCCGGCGACGCGCGCCGAGCCCGGTTACGATGACCGCGCCATCGCACTCGCCTACGGGACAAGCCGGATTCTCGATGGCCTGGGCCTGTGGCAGTCACTGCTAGGGGATGCCACGCCCATCCACCAGATACATGTGTCAGACCGCGGTCATTTCGGTGCGGCGCGCATGGACCGTGCAGACGAGGGCTTGCCGGCGATCGGCTATGTCGTGCCGGCCCGGGCCATCGGCCAGGCACTGGAAGCCGCGCTTGCCGGGGCGGCGGATGTCGAACGTTTTTGCCCGGCGCAAGTGACCGGCGTGGAACGCTCCGCTGTCGATGTCCGCGTGCAGGTCAAGCAGGACAAGGCACACTTCACCCTGCACGGCCGACTGCTGGTCGCGGCGGATGGTGCCGATTCCTTCGTGCGCGCGCATTTCGGCATCACCAGCCTGGAACGTGATTACGGACAGTCCGCCATCGTCACCAACATCACGCCGCAGTTGCCGCATCGCAATATCGCCTACGAACGCTTTACCGACACTGGCCCGCTCGCGCTGCTGCCGATGACGGAACAGCGCTGCGCAGTCGTCTGGACCGTGGCATCAAGTCAGGTCGATGCCGTCATGCAGTTCTCGGACGAGGACTTCCTGGCGCAGTTGCAGGAGCGTTTTGGACAGCGCCTCGGGCGACTGCAGCGCGTCGGCCGGCGGCAGGCCTGGCCGCTGCGGCTGTTGCATGCAAAAGAGTCGGTGCGGGAACGGGTGGCGCTGATCGGCAATGCCGTGCATACCCTGCACCCGATTGCCGGGCAGGGATTCAACCTCGGCGCCAGGGATGTTGCGGTGCTGGCGCAGGTGCTGGTCGATGCCGTGCGCAACGGCGAGGACCCTGGTGCGCTCGCGGTTCTGGAACGTTACGGGCAGTGGCGTCGGCATGATCACCGCAACGTTACGGTCTTCACCGATGGTCTCGCACGGCTGTTTTCCCTGTCGCTGCCGGCGCTGGGCATGGTCCGCGGCGCCGGCTTGCTGGCCTTTGATCTCCTGCCCCCGGCCAAGCGCCTGCTGACGCGCATGACCATGGGCCGTTCCACCCCCCTGCCGCGGTTGGCGCGGGGTCTGCCGCTGTGACGGAACGCTTCGATGTCATCGTCATCGGTGGCGGCATCGTGGGCGCCACGGCGGCCTGTGCGCTGGGCGAGGCGGGGCTCGATGTCGCCCTGGTCGAGGCGCGCAGCGCCGTATCCAGCGAGGCGAAGCCTGGACGCGACCCGCGGGTGTTCGCGGTCACCCGTGCCTCGGAACGCATCCTCAGATCACTGCAGGCCTGGGATGCCATGCCGCCCGAAGACGTGTTCGCATTCACCGACATGGAGGTCTGGGATGCCGGCGGTGGCGGTGCGCTGCATTTCGACTGCGCCGAGCTGGGAGAACCGTATCTTGGGCACATCATCGAACCGCGCATCATCCTGGCGGCGCTGATGAACCGGCTGGGATCAGTCAGCCGCGTCACCCTGTTGCGTCCGGCGCGCTTCCGGGAAATCTATATTGCAGCGGACGAAGCTGTGGTCGAGCTGGAAGACGACCGTGCCTTGCATGCGCGGCTGGTGGTCGCGGCTGACGGGGTGCGCTCGCCGGTGCGCGCTGCGCTGGGTATCAATACGCGGGAACATGATTACCGGCAAAGCAGCCTGGTGGCGCTGGTACGCACCGCCGAATCGCACCGGCACACGGCATGGCAACGGTTCCTTCCGGGCGGACCGCTGGCATTCCTGCCGCTGGAAGCGAACTGGTGCTCCATTGTCTGGACCCGGCCGACGGCCGAGGTCGAGCGACTGCTGACGCTGGACAAGGAAACCTTTCATGCCGAGTTGGGTGCCGCATTTGATTTCCGCCTTGGAGAAATCACCGACTCGGGCGAGCGCGAGGCATGGCCCCTGCAGCGCAGACACGCCGAGCGTTACGTGATAGCCCGCGCCGCGCTCATCGGCGATGCCGCACATGCCATTCACCCGCTTGCGGGGCAGGGCGTCAACCTCGGTTTGCTGGATGCAGCGACCCTGGCGCAGGTTGTGCTCGAAGCGCGTGCGCATGGCCGGGACTTCGGCTCATTGCGCAGCCTGCGCCGCTTCGAGCGCTGGCGCCGCGGAGACAACTCGCTGATGATGTCAGCCATGGACGGTATCAACACCCTGTTCAGCAATGCTGGCACCCCGTTGCAGACCGCGCGCGTCATGGGGATGGGCATGGTCAATCGTACTGCTGTGGTGCGTCACCTGCTGATGCGTCATGCCATGGGCCTGAGCGGGGATCTGCCGGACCTTGCGCGGGCGCCTGTCTCACCGGAGTGAGTCCATTCTGGTTTCCCGTCGATTCCTGGGTGTTGCAGCAATTGGGACACATCTGAAAGGTGAAGAGTGAAGAGTGAAGAGTGAAAAGCTAGGTAGCCCGGATGGAGTGAAACGGAATCCGGGCGTGATGATGGCTTTTCCCGGATTTTGGCTCTGCGGATCTGCGCCCGGGCAACTGCAGATACCCGGTGATGTCTGTAAGTGAAAGGAATTAAGGAACCTGATTAATGCATGTTTCCCGTCATTGCGAGCGTAGCGAAGCAATCTCCTGCTATGGAATCAGGCGGTTAGAGATTGCTTCGTCACTGTGTTCCTCGCAATGACGAAGCAATCAGATGTTCCTTAAAAGTTCTTTCTATCTATTTATATGCAGAAAACCCCTGCATTCGAGGGGCAAAATCCCGCTACTGTCGATCCTAGAATATGGAACTTGGCGGCGCTCAGGAGTATATTTGCGCCTCAACCTGTTTTTGCTGCGGGAGAGGGTTCGGGACATACACGTCCGGGGCCGCCGAAGGCGCAACATGCCCGGAAACGCTCAGGCAAAAGGACCGCAGCAGACGTTGACTCTGGAGAGCGATCGCATGGCGGTCCACCGAAGGGGATAGGCCGGCGCCCGCACAGGGCCGACGGACCAACTCTCTCAGGTTACCGGACAGAGGGGCGGCGGTCAGTCACACGACCGCCGCCCCATTTTTTTGCCTGCAGGGAAGTAGGTATGTCGCATGAGGCAGGGAAGCCGAATTTCCACGGATTCCGGCCCTGCGGGCCTGCATCCGGGCTACGCGGGATGTGTCGGCCGTTGATACAAGATACGGTAACAGGGGCATGCCGGTGTCGTGATTGCGAAGAAAGTATGAAGTGCGTATGACGAAGCCCTTCAGCGGGCCTGGATGAACACAGACAGAAAAGCGGAAAATTATGGGTAACAAGACACCACTCTATGACGAACACATCGCTGCTGGCGGCAAGCTGGTGGATTTCGCCGGCTGGGACATGCCGATCAATTACGGTTCCCAGATCGAGGAGCATAACCAGGTGCGCAATGACGCCGGCATGTTCGATGTTTCTCACATGACGGTGGTCGATCTGACCGGCGAGCGCACGCGCGAGTTCCTGCGCTACCTGCTGGCAAACAATGTCGATCGGCTCAAGGAACCCGGCAAGGCGCTGTACAGCTGCATGCTGAATGACAAGGGTGGCGTCATCGACGACCTGATCGTGTATTTCCTGCGGGACGATTTTTTCCGCATGGTGGTGAATGCCGGTACCCACGACAAGGATCTGGCATGGCTGCAGCAGCAGGCCGAGCCTTTCGACGTGGCGGTCACCGAGCGTCCGGAAATGGCCATGATCGCGGTACAGGGACCAAACGCACGCGAAAAAACACTGGCGCTGCTGGAAGAACCGGTGCGCGAGGCGGCCGCGGCACTGAAGCCTTTCGTGGGTGTGTTTGCCGGCGACTGGTTTATTGCCCGCACCGGCTATACCGGTGAAGACGGTTTCGAGATCGTACTGCCTGCCGCGGATGCGCCAGGGTTCTGGCGGCAGCTGCTGGCGGTAGGCGTGCAGCCCACGGGACTGGGGGCGCGTGACACTCTGCGCCTGGAAGCCGGCATGAATCTGTACGGCTCGGACATGGATGAAACGGTGAGCCCGCTGGAAGCTGCACTGGGCTGGACGATTGCCTGGGAACCCGCGGAGCGGGATTTCATCGGACGTGCGGTACTGGAGCAGCAGCGTAGCGCCGGCGTGGCCCACAAGCTGGTCGGTCTGCTGCTGGAAGACCGGGGCGTGTTGCGCAATCACCAGAAGGTGATTGCAGACGCTGCCGGTGAAGGTGAAATAACCAGCGGCAGCTTTTCGCCGACCCTGCAGCGCGCGATTGCCTTTGCGCGGGTGCCGCAGGCGACCGGCGATACCTGCCAGGTGGAGGTGCGCGGCAAGTTGCTGCAGGCCCGCGTAGTGAAGCCGCCGTTTGCCCGCAACGGCAAGGCACAGATTGAACTTTAGAAAACCCTGATTAACCTGTCATTGCGACGACTACAGGGAGAAGGTGAGACCGCGAAGCGGTCGAGAAACTGGCCTGGGCCATGTAGGACTTAGCTAATGCAGGAGCAATTATCGAGGAACGAAGTTACGAAGCATCCGCCGTTGGCGTCCCGAGCGCAGCGAAGGGCTCTTTCGATATTGCCACGGGCTCCTGTAGAGCTCTCGTGACATGGATAGCTTCGCATTGTTCGCAATGACGAAATGCATGGATTAATAGCGGTTCCTTTAATGACTGAACCTGTGAGGAAATCATGAGCAATATTCCCGATGATCTGAAATATTCCAAATCCCACGAGTGGGTGCGCGTCAATGAAGACGGCTCCGTGACAGTCGGGATCTCCGACAGTGCACAGGACCAGCTCGGTGACATGGTGTTCATCGAGGTGCCGGAAGTCGGCCAGACGGTCACTGCCGAGGAAGCCTGCGCGGTTGTCGAGTCGGTCAAGGCCGCCTCGGATGTGTACGCGCCCGTTTCCGGTGACATCATCGAAGTGAACGAAGCCCTGTCCGATGCACCGGAAACGGTGAACCAGGATGCCTACGGTGAAGGCTGGCTGTTCCGGATGCAGCCGGGCGATGCCACCGAGCTCGATGCCCTGCTGGATGCCGACGCCTACCAGGCATTCCTTGACTCGGAATCGCACTGAACTTCTGCCGCCAACCTGAATAGCCCCTCGAAGCCGGAACCGCCATGCCTTTTATCCCTCACTCGAAAACCGACGTCAGCGAAATGCTGGCGACCATCGGCGCCCCGAATATAGAAGCCCTGTTTGATGAAATCCCCGCCGGCCTGCGGACGGGAAAATTGTCCGGCGTGCCGGAAGGGCTGAACGAACAGGAAATCACCCGCCTGATGCTGGAGCGTGCCGAGCAGGATGGTCGCCCGCTGTGTTTTATGGGTGCTGGTGCCTACGACCATCATGTCCCGGCGGCCGTGTGGGAGATCACCACCCGCGGCGAATTCTACAGCGCCTACACGCCCTACCAGGCGGAGGCGAGCCAGGGCACGCTGCAGCTGATCTACGAATTCCAGACCATGATGACCGGGCTTACCGGACTGGATGCATCCAATGCCTCGCTTTACGACGGTGCGTCCGGGCTGGCGGAAGCCGTGCTGATGGCGGTGCGTGCCAATCGCAAGTCGAAGTCGCGGCGCATCCTGATGCCGAAGACGGTGCATCCGCATTACCGCAAGACGACCCGCACCATCGTCGACAATCAGGGGATCGAACTGGTTGAACTGCCGTACTCACCTGCGGGAGGCAACACGCTGGAGGAGGCCCTGCAGGCCCATGCCGGCGAGGACATTGCCGCCGTGGTCATCCAGCAGCCGAACTTTTTCGGCATCCTGGAGGATGTCGACGTTCTGACCGACTGGGCGCACAGCCAGGGCGCGCTGGTCATTGCCGTGGTCAACCCGGTCAGCCTGGCATTGCTCAAGCCCCCGGGGCACTGGGGCAGCGCCGGTGCGGATATCGCCTGCGGTGAAGGCCAGCCGCTGGGTGTGCCGTTGATGGCGGGTGGTCCGTATTTCGGTTTCATGTGCTGCAAGCAGGAATTCGTGCGCCAGATGCCGGGCCGCATTGTCGGGCGCACGCTGGACCGCGACGGCCTGGAAGGTTTTACCCTGACGCTGCAGGCGCGCGAGCAGCATATCCGGCGCTCCAAGGCGACTTCGAATATCTGCACCAACCAGGGCCTGCTGGTCACGGCGGCCACTATCCACATGTCGCTGCTGGGTGCGACAGGACTGCAGCGCGTGGCGCAGGCCTGTCATGACAACACCCGCAAGCTGGTGGCTGCGCTGACCGCCAGCGAACATGTCGAGCCGGTGTTCGACCGGCCGTATTTCCACGAGGCGCCGCTGCGCCTGGCGCTGCCCGTGGACGATATCGCGCGGCCACTGCAGGCGCACAATATCCTGCCCGGTTATGATCTCCGGCAGGAATACCCGGAACTGGGCGAGGCACTGCTGGTGTGTGCCACCGAGACCCGGACCGACGCCGACATCGCGACCTATGCTGACCACCTGAACCGCATATTCGCAACCCGGACCACGGCCGGTTGTCCGGTCAAACCCAAAATGGCCTGAGGCTTTTGCCTGCCAGGCGGACACTAACCAGGGGAGACAAACATGGCTACCATCACACTGCAGGGCAATGCATGCAATACCAATGGCGAGCTGCCCGGGGTCGGAAGCACGGCACCTGAGTTCACGCTGGTCGACGCCAAGCTCAAGGATGTGCACCTTGCCGACTATGCCGGCAAGCAGAAACTGCTGAACATTGTCCCGAGCCTGGATACGCCCACCTGTGCGATCTCGACGAAGAAATTCAATGAACTCGCTGCGGGCCGCGACGATGTCGTGGTGCTGATCGTGTCCGCGGACCTGCCGTTCGCCTCGGGACGCTTCTGCGGCATGGAAGGACTCGACAACGTGGTGCCGCTGTCGTTGATGCGGGGCAAGGGCTTCGCCAAGGACTACGGTGTGCTGATCACGGACGGGCCGCTGGCGGGTATCACGGCGCGCGCGGTCGTGGTGCTGGATGCCGACAACCAGGTACTGTACACCCAGCTGGTGCCCGAGATCGCCGATGAACCTGATTACGACGCGGCGCTTGCCGCGCTCTGAGGCGTCCTGGCTGGAGATGGCGTGACGCCGTGTCGTGCGCAGGCCGCAGAATGCAATTATCCGGAACGAGACAATGCTGATATTTGAACTATCCCATCGTGGTCGCCGTGCCCTGGCGCAGGCGCCGCAACAGGCCGCCGATACCTCCGATATCCCGGCTGCGCTGCTGCGCGAGATCCCGCCGCTGCTGCCGGAGGTGTCCGAGATGCAGGTGGTGCGCCACTACACGCGGCTGTCGCAGAAGAACTTCTCCATCGATACCCAGTTCTATCCGCTGGGTTCCTGCACCATGAAATACAACCCGCGTGCGTGCAACACGCTGGCCAAGCTGCCCGGATTCCTGGCCCGCCATCCACTGGCCCCGGAATCCATGGGGCAGGGGTTCCTGGCCTGCATGTACGAGCTGCAGGAGATGCTCAAGGAAATCACCGGCATGCCGGCGGTGTCGCTGACACCGGCGGCGGGCGCACAGGGCGAGTTCGCGGGTGTGGCCATGATTCGCGCCTACCATGATGCCCGCGGCGACACGGAGCGCAGCGAGATCCTGGTACCGGATGCGGCGCATGGCACCAACCCTGCGACGGCGACCATGTGCGGCTACAAGGTGCACGAGATCCCCACCGACCGCAACGGCGATGTCGATATCGATGCTCTCAGGCAGGCGGTGGGTCCGAAGACCGCCGGCATCATGCTCACCAATCCTTCCACGCTGGGCGTGTTCGAGCGTCGCATCGAGGAAATCGCACGCATCGTTCACGAGGTCGGCGGCCTGCTGTACTACGACGGCGCCAACCTGAATGCCATTCTCGGCAAGGTCAGGCCGGGTGACATGGGTTTCGATGTCATTCACATGAACCTGCACAAGACCTTCTCCACGCCGCACGGCGGCGGCGGGCCGGGCGCCGGCCCGGTGGGCGTCAGCAAGCGCCTGGAACCGTTCCTGCCGGTGCCGATCGTCGGCCATGACGGCGACGAGTATTACTGGATCACCGAGGCCGTCAGGCCGCAGTCCATCGGCCGGCTGTCCGCCTTCATGGGGAATGCCGGCGTCCTGATACGCGCCTATGTCTATGCCCGCATGCTGGGCAGGGAGGGCATGCACCGGGTGGCCGATTACGCAACCCTGAACGCCAACTACCTGATGGCCCGGCTGACCGCGGCCGGTTTCGATGTCGCTTTTCCCGGACGGCGCGCCACGCACGAGTTCATCGTTACCCTGAAGCGCCAGCAGAAGGAACTCGGCATCACGGCGATGGATTTCGCCAAGCGCCTGCTGGACTACAACATGCATGCGCCGACCACCTATTTCCCGCTGCTGGTGCCGGAGTGCCTGCTCATCGAGCCGACCGAGACCGAGCCCCGGGAAGAGCTGGATGCCTTTGTCGAAGCCATGATCAGGATCCAGCAGGAAGCGGAAAACAGTCCCGACCTGCTGAAGGAAGCACCGCATACCCAGCCGGTGCGCCGCCTGGATGAAGTCCGTGCCGCCAAGCAGCTGGACCTTGCCTGGCGCCCGGGCACTGTGGCCTGAGGAAAACTCCCTAAGGAACCTCTGATTAATTCATGTATCCCGTCATTGCGAGCGTAGCGAAGCAATCTTTTAATTCAGGATCAATTGGTTGGAGATTGCTTCGTCACTTCGTTCCTCGCAATGACGAGTTAATCAGAGGTTCCCTAACTCAATACGGATAGCGCCCATGCCTGCACTGATTTGTGGTTCCTTTGCCTATGACACCATCATGGTCTTCCATGACCAGTTCAAGAATCACATCCTGCCCGACAAGGTACACATCCTGAATGTGGCATTTTATGTCCCCGAGATGCGGCGTGAATTCGGGGGCTGCGCGGGCAACATCGCCTATAACCTCAGGCTGCTGGGCGGTGACCCGGTACCGATGGGCACGGTGGGCACCGACTTCGGACCCTATGCCGAATGGATGGACTACCTGGGCATTACACGCAGTCATGTGCTGGCTGTGGAAAACAGCTACACGGCACAGGCCTTTATCACGACGGACATGGATGACAACCAGATTACCGCGTTTCATCCGGGTGCCATGGATGCGGCTCACCTCAACCGCATCACGGACGCCCCCGAAATAACCCTGGGTATTGTCTCACCGGACGGACGGCAGGGCATGGTGGAGCACGCGGCGCAGTTCGCCGAGGCCGGTATCCCTTTTATTTTCGATCCCGGCCAGGGCCTGCCCATGTTTGGTGGAGCGGAACTGAAACACTTCATCGAACAGGCTACCTGGGTCTGCGTCAATGACTACGAATCCCAGTTGCTGCAGGAACGTACCGGCCTGTCGCCGCACGAAATCGCCGAGCAGGTAGAGGCTCTGATCGTCACGCTTGGTGGTGACGGGGCCCACATTTACACCGACCGGCAGCGCATCGATATCCCGGCTGCGCCGGTCAGCGCGATGAACGACCCCACCGGCTGCGGCGATGCCTTTCGGGCCGGTTTGCTGTACGGCCTGATGAACGACCTCGACTGGAACACCATCGGGCGAATTGCGGCGCTGATGGGCGCAATCAAGATCGAGCATCATGGCACCCAGAACCACAGCTTCAGCACGGAGGAATTCAGGGAGCGCTACCGGGTGAGCTTTGCCGAAGAGTTGTAGCCCGGGCTTCCCACTGTCAACGCAGCAACAGTTCTCCTGACGGCTCCGGGAGCATGGCGCCTTCATAGCGCGTTGTAAGAAATTCCGTAATCCTGTCAGGCTGTCCTTACAGGGCGGCCGTGGTGTGAACTTCCGATAACTCGGTAACGGTATAATTTGGAAGCAATTTCTACTTCGGGTACGAATTTTGCAGAAATAAGAGGCAGGCCGGCAAGAGCCGCGGTGTTCAGTGGGGACACCGATACATGAGTAAGGAGAGTGCGCCATGTTAAAAGAAAGAAGGAGACATTCAGCTGATCGCAGACAGGAGCAGAGGGAGATCGGTGTGCCGTTCAAGGATAGCAACGGGGTAACCGTCAGGGGCGAGCGCCGCATCACACCGGACCGGCGTGTCAATAATAATGAAGCAGCGACCCGGGCCGGCGAGTTGTCCAAGACAGGCTGAGTACGGCGTGCAGTCTTTGTCCCAACCTCGCGTTAGCGGTGTGCGGCGGTGGGCTTGCCGGTTAACGCATGTCCTGTTGCTTGCGATCATGTCTTCCGGTGTGCAGGCCGATGAGGACGTACCGAAGACCATCTTCCTGGTTACCGAGCCCGGTCGCGTGATCGCCGCAAACGCGGATACCGGGCAGTTCTTCGAACTAGAGATGCATGCCAAGGAAACGGTGGAGCACAGCGAGGTTGCCGGCGCTGTTGCCGTCCTGATCACGAACCAGCGGTTTGCGGCCATCGGGGCGTTCCCCGGCGGCTGGCGCAGTATCCGCAGGCAAGCGGATGAAGACCTTGTCAGTGCCGAGGCGGCGGGCTACTCCGCACTGGTGGTGACATCCGACCGCATCCTGTCATTCAGCGGCAGGAACGGCAGCTGGTCTTTCAGGAGTAAATAGGGGGCAGATCTTAATGGCACTCACTTATGAGTAAGTTAAAGACCTCGTCATGTCGCTCCCGGCTCCATGCTTTCCGCGACACCCGTACCTCACAGTACATCGCGCTCGCAATGGCGAGGCGCATCAATTAATCAGAGGCTCCTTCCTTGCATTCTGGATAGCCGCCCTCGCGGGATTGACCATAATCCCGAGTTGTTGACTGAAATGTGTATCATTCGGGACAGACCTGTTTTTCAGACTTAATTCCTGAAACCCTGGTAAATAGAGTCTCCTCAAAAAGTATAACTGATTGATATTATTATCATAAAATCCCAATATTGGGTATAATAATGCACGGAAAACACGCCAACCTCACGAAAAACCGTGCACCTATGATCCGCTATCACAGCCACAGACAACTCTCCCTCGCTGAATTTGATTGGCCCTTCCAGACTGCTCTGGATGAAAACAACCGCTGGGTAAAGATGAGCCAGTGCATTCCCTGGGATGCACTGGCAGAAGGTTATTATCAAGGCCTCTCCATGACGCAGGGTCGCCCGTCCAAAGATGCCCGATTGGTTATTGGTGCAGTGATCATCAAACACAAACTTTGTCTGTCCGATGAAGGGACGGTTGCACAGATCCAGGAGAATCCCTACCTGCAGTATTTCGTGGGTCTGACGGGTTATCAAATGGAGGCGCCATTTGCTCCCTCATTGTTTGTCGAGATTCGCAAGCGGATGGGACAGGGCGTGTTTGAGATTTTTCAGGGTGCCATTATTGATGCTGTGGAAGATGCGAAGGTAAAGAAAAAGTCACAGAGTCAAACCAGGCAGAGTAAATCCGAACACCCGCCAGAAGACAGTGATGATCCACCGGCCTCTTCAGGCAGCACGCCCCAGGAAGAGGAACCGAAACATCGAGGCAAACTGATCCTGGATGCGACGGTGGCCCCACAGGCGATCCGCTATCCGACAGACCTGAGTCTACTCAACGAAGCCAGGGAGTTCAGTGAAAAGATCATAGACGAGCTCTACCCAAAGACGGATGGGAAGAGGAAACCGAGAACCTATAGAGAAAAGGCCCGCAAGGCGTTTCTTGCCATTGTGAAACAGAGACGTCCGTCTGGCAAAGTACTGCGTCGTGGGATCAAGCAGCAGTTGCAGTACCTGCGTCGCAACCTGCGACACATCGAACGTTTGCTGGAATACTGGCCAGAGGGGACACCGATCCCTTTACCCCGGTGGCTGCTGTACCGTTACTGGGTTATCCAGCATGTCCATGCCCAGCAGTGGGAAATGTATCGGAACAAAAGCCGTCGTTGTGATGATCGCATTGTCAGCATCAGCCAGCCGTATGTTCGACCGATCGTCCGTGGCAAGCTGGACAAGCCGGTGGAATTTGGTGCGAAGCTGAGCGTGAGTTTGAACGGTGATGGCATGGCTTGTGTGGATCATCTTCGTTGGGATGCCTTTCATGAAGGTGGCGATCTGAAAAGCCAGGTAGAAGCATACCGCGCACGCCATGGTCATTATCCAGAGGCTGTATTGGGCGATCCGGTATACGGTACGCAAGCAAACCGACGTTACCTCAAAGGCCACGGCATTCGATTTGCCGGCAAGCCACTGGGGCGTCCGAAGAAAGTGACGGAAGCGAACCGGGAAGAGCTGAAACGACTGAAGGCACAGCGGCGAGAGGGATACCTGCAGCGCATTCCGATTGAAGGCAAGTTTGGTCAAGGCAAGAACGGTTACCGACTCAACTACATTCGGGCGAAGCGGGCCGATACCTCCTATGCCTGGATCAACAGCATCTTCCTAGTGATGAACCTGCTGGTCCTGTTAAGGATCTTTTTTGCCCTATGTAAAAGAGGTTTTGCAGTGGTCCGGATGCCACTATTGCAAGGGGTGGAGAGACTGGTCCGCTATCGGCTGGCACACGACACTCGGCGACGAGGCTATCTGCATCAGATGGTAACGTACTGACTTTCTGAGCAGACTCTAAATAGCCACGGAAGCACACGTAAAAACACGGAAGAATAAATTACCGTACCAGAAATATTACCGTGTTCTTCCATGGAAGGAATCCTTAAGGAAGCGCCATTTCACGCTGATACCCTATTCCTGGTTGGCGGGTTGCGGCAAACGAACCCGGAAAAAATAGATTGATTTCATTTCCGATGGTGCGTAGCGGTAAGGCATCTCAATACTGTTGAATTTCAGCAAGTGCGCATCTATTGCATAGTTGCTGTCAAGCCACTCTTTAAATCGCGCGTTATCACAATCCGGGGTTTCACATACCACAAACCCGTCACCGGACAGAGAGTTTAATCCGATGCTGTAGCTTGGTACCTGAATGACTGCGTCCGGGAAGACCAGCCTGGAATTTCCACCTAGTACATTTGTTTCCGCAAGAATAAACACCGGTTTCCGCTCGTGATCTACCATGGAGGCAAGCAGGTCCGGGTACGGGATATTCGGTCGGCTGTATTTATCGAAGAGGGCGGCGAAAATTGTTCTGCCAGGAAGGGCAACCGACACAAGCAGTGCAAACACAACTCCCAGGCCAAGGTACCATTTCAACCTTGTTTTAGCAGGGTTAGCCAGCATTGCAATAATCAAGGGCACATAAAAAAGGAGTGGTTGATACCATCTGTCCTTTATTTGCTGAGCGCCGGTTGCCATAACAAATACTGCCACAACAATTATCGTGGCAAGCAGCAGATTGAGCAGCAGCTTGCTGTCCGCTGGCCTGATTTTCTCCGGCAACCCCTGTTTCAACGGGCCTGATAACAGGAGTATGGAGAAAATCAGCAATGGTGTCAGAAAGGCCAGTGCTGCCACTGCTGCGCTCGCAAGACCAGTGACAAGATTGCCATCACCAATATGCAGTTTGCTAATACTGCCAGTCGCAAGTTCAGGGTTCGCAACCAGCCAGAATATGTGCGGCATTGAAATAACCAGCGCAACAGGCAATGCTGCCAGGACACGTCGATTGGTCAGCACTGACCGGTATTGTGGTACAGACGAAGCGGCCAGTATCAGGGCGGTTAAAAACATTGCATAGTTGTATTTGCCTATCAGGCCGAGACCAGTCAGCGCACCCAAAGCGACATAATTGATTGTTGCCGGATTGCGCCGGATCCTTGCAAACTGCAGCAGGGTTGCGGCAGCAATGGTCGTTACCAGAACAGAGTGTGTCAGATCTCGTTGCGACTCCCATATCAACTGCGGAATAAAAACCAGCGATGCCAATGTGACAAGATGTTGCCGGGTCGTAAATCCGAATTGCTTGCCCAGCGCCATGATTGAACCGGCAAACAGGCTTAACAACACGGCTTTTAATACCAGCAATGGCGCAAGGCCTGGCCCTGTTACGTAAAAAACAGCTTTTACAATATAGGTATAAAGCGGCGGTTTCGATGAATAACCAGGCTGAAAGGCCTGGCTCAGGATCAACTGTTCCGCCTGGTCCTTGTCAGCCGTACCGGATACAGCAAACAGGGCAATTGCATTAAAGGAGAAATAGATGAAAACAATTCCCCATAAATACAGGAGATTTGCCTGCTTACGCTGCCCGGTCTCGCGCTGCATGATTAACGTCTGATTCCCTGTTTTACGAATGATGCTGTGCTGGCGACGCTGAACCCTGAAACCGGCTGTTTACGGTTGCAGGTTTTGATCATGCGGTTTCTTTGGATGGAGCCCGGCAGGAAATCATATGTTTTCATTGTGTCTATGAGTGCGTTGGTAGGCCGGTGTTCAGGGAGTGTCCCCGCTCCCTTTTGAAGGGGGCGAGACAGGGTGGGGGGTAGTTTAATGAAAGTTTGCCGCCAAGGCGAACCGGGGTAAACGCAGCCTTTCCGGGTTTTTCTGGCCGGGTTGCGACTCCTTCAACAACCGGGCAGGTGCCGGCTTCGGGAAAATCCGGATACCACTGGGAGTATATGTCTGACTACCTGCCAGCAGGTTACCGGAGCCGGTACTTGCAAGCAGCACTAATGGCTCATCATTTGAATGCAGCAAGCGGAATCAGTCGTAACCCCGAAGCTGCATTGCTGAAATCATCACGACGTAGAATAAAAAAAAGCCCCGGCCTTGCGGCGAGGGCTTGTGCAGCATGGTGGATCAATCCCAGTCGTAGGTTTCGGCAAACGTCTGGTAGATCAGCTTTGGCAGGAGACGGGTGTCATAGGGTAACGCCTGGTGATTACGCCAGCCATTCTTGTCTGCGTCGGTTAACTGGCCGTCATGGTTGAGATCGACCGGTTGCACCAGAACACTGCCATCTTCCTGTACCTTGGGAGCGGTCAGATTGATTCCAACAAATCCCTCCCAGATATTGCGTACATGGGTGTAACCGGCATCGGTCAGGAAGTTGGCTGCGCCGACGCTGCGCACGCCGGTGCGGCACAGGGTGTAGATCGGGGTATCCTTGTCCGGCACGATGCTCTGCACATAGCTCACGAAGGCCTCCGGGGTCTGGTCTATCTTTACACCTCCCTTGATGCAGGCGCCATCCGGCCTGCGGCCCTGCTCGTCGCAGTATTGATAGATGTAGGGAGATGGCACGTTGTAGGCATGCTCGGGGTGGCCCGCCTTGTACTCCGGGGTGCTGCGCACATCGATGATCACGGGCCTCTCCGACGGCTTACTCCAGTTGCCACGCTTGACCACGGTGTCGACAAAGGCTTCGGCGGGGCTGATTTCCGAATGATAGTAGCCGCAGAGGCCGGAGCGGTTTTCGTAGAAGGGGCACGGTGGTTCTTCATCCTCGGCCCAGGCTGCCACAGGGAATGTCGCTGCAAGAACGGGAGCAGCAATTGCGAAAATCGTCGACTTGATAAGAATATTCATGGAATCTCCTCTTGTTTCGTCAGGGCTTTGCCTTGATTAATCCTGTTGACAAGTGTTAATCAGTGGCAAAATTTATTTTGGAATCTCTTGACAGGTCATCCCGCCAAAGCGGAGATACTGCAAACCTGCGGATCCTGCCAAGACTGGCTTGTTGTTTTACTCACCTTTCAGGACTCCTTTTGGTGATAATCGCACCTGGTTAATTCCCGATTTCGTGAGAATGGCAGGCTTTATCGAAGCCTTATTACAAGGCATGCCTGCATCGTTTTTAACGCTAGCAAAACGGTACGTAACCGCATATAGGGAAATTCCGTATTTTGCAGCGCAAATAACAATCAGTCTAAATGACACCCCTGATTCGTCATGGTGACACCGGGGACGGGAATTTTTCGCGGCTGCCCGAAACGGAGTTTTCTGCTCAACTCATCCTGCCGAGGCATTCCTTTACCGGGTTCCGTTTTATCCATGTTTGCAATATCAATAAAAGCTGATTTTGTGATTGAGTGATTTCCCTATAGAGAAACAACCCTGATGTTTAGTAGTGTGGATAGTGGCCACAAATAAAATGCACCACAGACAATCCCGGGCAGATCGTCAGTCCATACGGCTATTCTAAAATGGGGATTTGGAAAGCAGGCCTTAGCAACGGATAGGGTCACGACCGGTTAAGTGCTGGTAAAGCCAACCGGCTCTGCTGGTCATGACACAACAACAATGAAGCATTCTTTAGGAGGATTATCATGGATACATCAGGACCTGTACATCCCGGTATTTTTCATCGAAAAGCCTGTATTCAGGCTGGACTATCTTTCCTTGTGGCCGCAGCCAGTGTGCTGTTTTTTGCCGGCACCAGCCCGGCAAATGCCGACAGTGAAACACAGTACATAAGATTGCTATGGACAAATGACACCCATGGTTTTTTTGTGCCGGTTTGGCATGCTGAATTTGAAGAACTGGACAGCTATGAGGGCACTGCCGCAACCGAAGGCAAGGTTGGTGGATACGCGAATATCAAGGCGCTTGCCGACAAACTCAGGGGGCCCTACCCCAACTCACTGTTTGTGGATTCCGGCGATACCTTCGATGGGTCCCCTGTGGCCCAAAAGACCCAGGGCCTTGACGTGATCCCGGTTATTAACGCCATGGGCTTCGATGCCATGACGCCGGGCAACAGGGATTTCGCCTTCGGCAAAGCCAAGTTTCTGCAAGCCACCGCCGCCATCACTGCTCCATACCTCTCCATGAACCTCAGGGATGAGGACACAGGAGAATTGGTATTTGATCCCTACCTTGTCAAGGATCTGCCAGGCGGGATGAGGGTGGCCATTGTGGGTGTGACCCATCCTTTGTCCACCACCGGTTTCGTGCATGGTGAGAACCTGGCACCAAGGAGTTCCTACGAGGCGTTTCAGGTGGCTGACGAATTAAGCCGGTTGGTGGCCAGAATTCGGGCCGAGCATCATCCTGACCTGGTTGTCGCTATTTCTCATTTTGGTTATTTACAGGACCTGAAGCTCGCCTCCGAGCAGAGCGGCCTGGATGTGATTCTGGGTGCCCATACCCATCACAATCTTTTCGAAGAACACCTTGTCAAGGACAGGAATGGCAAAAAGGACGTGGTCGTTGTCCAGGCAGGATCACACGGGAAATACCTGGGTAAGCTGGATCTGGAAGTACGTAGTGGTGATGACAATAACCGACCAGGAAAAATCCGTGTATCAGATTATGAACTGATCCGGGTACTGGCTGACGATATTGTCCCCGATGCTACGGTACAGGCGCTCGCTGATGCCGCCTATGCCCCCTTCGCTGCTGAACTGGATCGCGTCATCGGTACTACCGATGTTGTGGTCGCGCGACGTGGAGATGTGCAGAGCACGATGGCGAACCTGCTGACAGACGCATGGGCTGCTATCTACGGGACAGACCTGTCACGTCACTTCGGTATCCGTTATGGATCCAGCATTGTTCCGGGCCCGATTACTGTCGGTGATGTATGGAACATGGTCTCTCCGAATATTGGCGGCAACAGGATGTATGTGGGCACAACCAATGGCGCATTTGTATATGGCCAGATTAATGGAGGATTGGACAGGGAGTACGGTGGCGATCCATACGATTGGGCGGGAGGTGACGTGACCAGGTTCAATAATAATGTAACCTACACTTACAAGGTCAACGCACCTGACAACCAGCATCTTGTCGACCTTAAAATAGGTAACGATTATCTGGTGCAGGATGGGGCGCCTACCTCCAATCTTTCCAAGACATATACCTACGCCGCTTCAGCACCCGCAGGGAGTGGAACACCTCCGGTACCTGCCACAACGGCGGTCGATGAAATCATCAAATATATCGAAGCGCAGGGCACGGTTTCGTCCGGGATAGACGGGAGGACCCGGCGGCTGGATTGAACCAGGCTATCCAGTACATATTTTGTGACACTACGCAGGCCCAGTCGGTCTTAATGACCGGTTGGGTCTCTTTTTGAGAATGAAAAAACCGCTTTGCGCAAATTCACAGGCAATGAAAAAGTTCCTGCCGTGCAAGATGCAGTCATGCGGGCAGTGGGCAGGATGCATTCGGTCTGAAATGGGCATCAGGATTAACTGGCTGCCGGTGTTGTTGCTGTCACTCTGCCTTGTAACGCCTGCCAGCATAAATGCCCACGAAAGCATCGGCAGTGTAAGCAATGTCATCATCACGGTTCAGGGTAGGGCTGTGGAATATTATCTGAATATCCCACCGGTACTTGGCAAACTGCTGGACGATATGGGGTATGGCAATGAGGAGGCGCTCGAGGAATATTTTTCCTGGACACTGAAAATGACCAGCTGGGACGCGCCTTGCGAACTGCACGAGTTGCGCGCGGTCGCGCCACAGGTTTCCGGAAACCGGATCATTCATCTTGAGTATGTCTGCCCCCGGGAAATCACTGATCTCACCATTAGCAGCACGGCATTTCTTGATATGGATGAGAAGCACGTCCAGTTTATCAAGCTCGCCGCGCCTGACAATCCAAGAAACGTGCTTCAGGAGGGTATGTTAACCCTGAAAAGACCGGCCTTTCACATCGCAGATATAAAGACCGGCGGCTCCGTCCTGCTCTATCGCGCCTATAGATTTTTCGTGCTCGGGATGGAACATATACTGTCTGGATACGACCATATCCTGTTTATACTTTCAGCCATTCTGGTGGTGTCCGGGTTTCTGGAAACCCTGAAGCTGGTCACAGCTTTCACGGTTGCCCACAGTATTACCCTTGCACTGGCATTCCTGGGGATAGTGTCTCTCCCGGCAAGCATTGTAGAGCCGCTGATAGCACTTACCATTGCTGTTGTCGCTTTTGAAAATGTGTTTCAGAAGAAATTCAACAGGCGCTGGATGCTTGTTTTCGTTTTTGGGCTGGTCCATGGGCTGGGTTTTGTGGGTGTTCTAAAGGAAATCACAGTTTCAAAACAGGAATTATTGACGTCACTTGTTTCATTTAATATCGGGATTGAGGCAGGTCAAATACTGATTGTGGGTGCAGGGCTTCTTGTCATGTATTTTGTCCACAAGACATCCTGGTCAGCTGTCTTCATCCGCTGGTCTTCTGTTGCGATAGGTATCCTGGGGCTGGTCTGGTTTGTTGAAAGAATTTACAGCACTGACTTGCTTCTGTTATTAAAAAGCCATATTTGACAGTCGGAGGCCCCGTTCAATTTATGTGTCCCGTCATTGCGAGCGTAGCGAAGCAATCTCGTAACCAGCTAATCAACTACTTGCAGATTGCTTCGTCACTTTGTTCCTCGATAACCGCTCCGTGCCTCGCCTGAGGCGCAAACTGTTGGTATCCTGCCTCCTGCATCCATGTAGTCGTGCATGGCCCCGGCCAGTCTCGGTCTCATCTTCTCCCTGCAATCGTCGTAATGACGAATTAATAGAGCTTCTGTTATTGACTCGACTCGACGCAGATCATCGGCAATGAAACACTTAACAAGACTTTTTATACTGGTCAATTTTCTGCTTTCACCTGTTAATGGGCATGCCATGAGCATTGAGCAGATGAGTAAGCTGCGGGGGGCTGAGCTGCTTGATATGAGGGCCTCGGAAATATTCACTCAATGTGGACTTCCCGGTGCGGTCATCGACCGCGGGCAAAGTAACTCAACCCGGCGCGATATTCAATGGGACGATACACCAATGAAACTGTCTGATGGTAACTGGGACCTGCTTTATCGAAACAGTTATGACAATGGGACCAGGGATGCAGTCACTGGATGGACAAATCCCGGTCCCGCCGGGTCCCGCTGTTTTCCAGGCTTGTCTCTTGTGACCCTGTTTACGGAAGGAGGCGCAGGAGTTCTTGTAATCGACAAACTAAAACACAAGACCACATATACAATACCTGACAACCTGTTTGAGGCACACAAGGTGATCGGCACCAGCGTGTCGCTGATTGCGCCGCTTTCCCTCGGGGAAATAACCAGCACATACGGCAGAGCCTATGAAACCCTGAAAAACTCGGAGCAGAGCAGGATTATCCGTTACTGGGTCCTGGTTGAATCCAGTCAAATGCCAATCGCCCTGTATGCCGTGGAATTTGAAATAAACAAGGCTGACAATACCTGCAGGAATTACCGTATTGCCAGCAGCAGTTACGATTTCGTGAGCAGGAAATTCGATGAGTTCACGAAGGCTTGGGAGAAATACGGAATTGATTGAGAGCCGGCCAGCATTCAGAAAGTGAGGACCCGCTGATCAATTCATGTATCACGTCATTGTGAGCCTTGCGAAGCAGTCACGTAACCAGTGAATCGGTCGCTTGCAGACGGCTTCGTCAGTGCGTTCCTCGATAATAGCTCCTGCATTGTCTACCTCCTGTGCAACTGCGTCCTGCGTCACCTTAGGCGCCTGCTTCTGCGCTACCTGCTGCATAGCTCCGGCCAGTCTCGGTCTCACCTTCTCCCTGCGTAAACCACTCGACTGGCAGGGGTCTACAGCAGGCTGCATGCATATTGGTAAATACCCCGGGTTATTCGCTTCGCCCGGCCTGCGGGCTGCCCATCTGGCGTTCAGTACGCTCGCGCATTTGTCTGTACTGCACCCGGGCTGCAGCAGAATTAGCTCACAGTCAATACACGGGCTTTTGTAAGGAGTGAGGATTTGAGCAAGGGGCATTCGGGACGGGGTGCTTCCGCGCCACTCGGTTTCTCATATCCCGAGGTGCAGGATATGGCGCGGTGTTTCAAGCTGCAGCAGCTGCATGGTATTGCCGCTGATTCTGAATACCTCGTCACTGCCGTCAACCTTCAACGCCCGGTTTTAGCTGCACTAACCTCGTTGGCTGGCCAATCTCGCCAGTCGTAGCAGGCGCTACGCTGAATCCCCGGGAGACGGCACTGATTAACCACGAGCCAGCCCCCGTATACTGACGGATAAACCGGCGCTTCACTTCATTCCATACGCGGTGGTGTGGCCAGTTGCTACGATGCATCTCTTTGGGCGCCCGGAACCGCCTGCAATTTTTATCTGGGATCCTTTCTGGCTATATTAGGTCTGGCTAATCTTATGGCGCAGGGATTCTGGACATATTAAGTACATCCCGTGCTTGCTCTGTCCATTCTGACAGCGCGCCACAACACGGCATACCTTATATATGGGCAAGAGCTACCCATTTGAATAACCCGCTGCCTGATGTTGATTATACAGGGTGCCTGTCTATACTTGAGCTTGTGTGCTTGAGCATGTTGACGCGCTACGGGTATTTAGATACTCCGCCTGATCCTCTGCCAGGGTGCAGACGCGTCATCAGGCCCAGAGAAGTTGCCAGGGACTTGCCGGGTACCGCAACTGTATCGCTGGTGTGTGGGAGTTTGCCGGGGGCGAACACGCAGTGTCTCCGATCAAACGTAAACAAAAATAAAACACCGCACACGCGGTGTCCGGAGGCAACACGATGGCCTATCCATTCGTGCGATTCAATAGTGTACCCAGCATCAAGCAGCATCGACACAGATTCAAGGAAACGCTAGGACAGCGATTCCGGCGGCTCTTTTCCCGGCGGATCGACGCGGCATCCCAACGTCGCAACTACCAATTCGAACCACTCGAACCACGCCTGCTGCTCAGCGCAGATCCACTCGGCAGTACAACCCAGGTCCTGCATCAGGGGCTGGACCAGCTCGATGACTGGGCGCACCAGTTCGAAACACTGAATCTTTCCTCCGAGGTGCTTGCCGAACACAATCCCTCCCTGGGGCAGGTGGCAGATATCGCAGGTCATCTGCAGTCCCCGGCTGTACAGCCAACCATCGACGGTGCGCAGCTGGTGCTTGGCCATACACTTGACGAAATCCCGGATCTGTCGACAGCGGGCAGGTGGCATTTGGGTATCTCGCCGGGTGAGGAGCAGCAATCGCAGCAGGGTGATTTCCTTATTCATGTGAACAATATGCATGTGCATACCGGCGGCGATGTCGCCGGCATGGATACGGCGCTCACGCCGGCAGACCAGGACTATTTCCTGCAGTTCAATGATCCGGATATCGACAGCCAGAATACCCTGCCCGGGTTGCAGACCACGCAACTGTCGGAAACGCTCACTACCGAGGCAACAGAGGGAACCGGTATCGACCAGTCGATGGTGGCAGATACCGGGGATATTGAACCGGCACTGGTGGGGGCCACCATCGAGGCAGAACCCGTGCTGGACGAATGGATTATCGAGAATTCGGGCGTGGTTGAATCCTATGACAGCCAGCAGACCGGATTGCAGCTGGTGTTCGTGGACCCTGCAGTGCAGGACTACGAGCGGCTCTATGCCAGCATCATCGCCGACGACCACTACGGCTCTGATCCCGACACTGCAGCGGCAAGCGGGAGTGACAATATTCTGGTGGTCGTTCTGGATGCCGACCGCGACGGCATCGAACAGATCACCGAGACCCTTGCCGGCTACACGCATGTGACCGGTATTCATATCCTCTCCCACGGCGGCAGTGGCGATCTGGCGCTCGGCAGCACCCGGCTGACCGGCGCCAATCTCGACGACTATCAGCAACAGCTCGGCAGCTGGCGCGCTGCACTCGACGGCGAGGCCGATATCCTGCTGTATGGCTGTAATGTGGCCGGTGATGCCTGGGGTGTGGATTTCATCCAGGAACTGGGTGCGCTGACCGGGGCCGACGTGGCAGCCTCCGATGATCTCACCGGCAACGCAGCACTGGGCGGTGACTGGGACCTCGAGTACACCGTCGGTACCATCCAGACAACATCCCTTGCACTTGACTACCAGTACGTTCTCAGCACCATCACGACCGACCTGAGCGATACCAATAGCGCCGTCTTCACCGGCAGTGCAGGCAGCGACAACCTCTGGCTGCGGGTGAACGACAACGGCGTGCTGGAATACAGCGAGGATGGCGAGACCTTCCTCACCGACCTCGATCCCGTGGCCGCGCTGGCCCAGGAACTGGTGCTGTCGGCGGACAGCCTGATCACGGTGGACCTCGGCGAGTCCGACGATACCCTGTATATCGACGCGCTGCTCAGCGATGCCCTGGTCGGTGTCGAGGCAACGCTGGATTACCTGGGCGGGGCCGGCAGCGGCGACACCCTGGTCGGTCCGGAACTTGACAGCAGCTGGGAGATCACCGGCAGCAACAGCGGTGTCCTGAACACCTTCATCAGTTTTACCGGCACCGAGAATCTCAGCGGCGGCGCTGCACTGGATGTGTTTGCGATCGCGGATGGCGCGGGTATCGACGGCACGCTGGATGGCGGTGACGGGGAAGATGCACTGGATTACAGCGACTGGCAGACGGCCATCATGCTGGACCTGGACGCCGCGCAGGCGACCGGCACCGGTGCGGCTCTTGGTATCGAGCAGCTCACCGGTGGCGCGGCAAGCGACACCCTGGTTGGCCCGGCGGAGGGCGCACTGTGGAGCATCAGCGGTGTCAACGAGGGCGAGATCCTCGACGTCATCGGTTTCACGGCCATTGAGAACCTGGTCGGTACGGCGGACACCCAGGACGGTTTCGTGTTCCTGGAGGAAGGTTCGCTTTCCGGAACCGTAACGGGTGGCGCCGGTGGGCCGGACGGTTTCGTGGTCGAGAACGGCGAGGACGGCAGCTTCACCCGGGTCAATCCCGACGCCTCGGGCGCCGGGACGGTCAGCCTGCACGGCAAAACGGTCAACTACAGCGGCATGGAGCCGTTGCTGGACGGCACCGATGCCGACCGGATCATCAATGCCAGTATCTATGACGATACCCTCATCCTGGAAGACGCCGACAGCGCTACGACGGGGACCATGCAGATCCGCAGCCTGGCGGGCGATTTCTACGATGCCGCCACCGGAACACTCCTCAGCGCGGTCGCCTTCACCAATCCCGTCACGTCACTGACCGTCAACCTGGGACGCGGCAACGATGCCCTGAGCCTCGGTGCGCTGGATGCGGATTTCAATCCGCTGGCCGTCACGCTCGAGGGCGGGGAAGGGGATGATGGTCTGGCCGGTGCCGATACCGCCAACCTGTGGGCCATCAGCGGGGAAGGCAGCGGCACCCTGAACGGCTACGAATTCAGCAGCATCGAGTTGCTGACCGGCGGCAGCGAGCAGGACGACTTCGTGTTTGCCGACGGCGCCCGCATCAGCCTGGTGGTCGATGGTGGCACGGGCGGCAGCGATACCCTCGACTACAGCGCAGATACTGCTGGTGTCAGCGTTTTCCTCGGCGCGGACAACATCAACATCGATCATGTCATCGGCGGTAGCGGCGAGGATACCCTGACCGGTACCACCGCTGACAGTACCTGGAACATCACTGCCAGCAACACGGGGGATGTCAACGGGATCACCTTCAGCGGTTTCGAGAATCTTGCCGGACTCATCGGTGATGATGAATTCCGCTTCGCCGACGGGCAGGGCATCATCGGCACCATCGATGGTGGCGGCGGTGATAACACACTGGATTACTCGGCTTACACTGCGGTCAATGACGTGAACGTCAGCCTCGGTCCCGGCACCGGCTCCGGTCTGGGCGGCGCGCGCAACATCCAGAACATCATCGGTGGCCAGGGCGACAATGACACCCTCACCGGACCCGACGGCAATGCGGAGTGGAACATCACCGGTCCGGATGCCGGCGAGGTGCTGGGCGTTGCCTTCAGCGGTTTCGAGAACCTCAGCGGCGGTGCGGACAACGAGGATGCTTTCATCCTGCGTGCCGGCGGCAGCCTCAGCGGCCTGCTGGACGGCGGCGCCGGTGGACTGGATTCCTTCGCCATCGAGGATCCGGACAACCCCGGCAGCCTGACCGCGATCCTGCCCGATCCCTCCGGGGCCGGCAGCTTTGCCGTTGCCGACATTCATGCCGGTGACCTGCGCAGCGTGAACTATGCCGGCATGGATCCCTACCTCATGGTAACCGGCGGGACCGACAGGACCGTCACGACCTCGATCTTCAGCGAGACCATGGTCCTCGAGGACGGGCCGGCCGCGGGACAGTTACAGCTACGCACCACCGCTGCTGCCGTCGATACGCCGTTCGGCTCGGTGCAATTCTGGAATCCGGTGATTGGTGCCCTGGTCGGCCCGCTGGTGATCGATATCCCCAGCGGTTCACTGACCATCGAACTGCGCGCCGGCAATGACGACCTGAGCATGGATACCAGTTACCTGGCCACGCTCGGTACGACCCTCAACCTGAGCATCGACACGCAGGGTGGCGAGGACCGCATCACCGTCAATAGCAACATCTATACACGCGGCGGCGACCTGACCCTGACGGCCGAGACCCTCGCCGTGGCCGCCTCGACCGTGCTCTCCACCCGCAATGCCAGCGGCGACCAGGCCACGGCCCTGTCGCAAGGCCCGTCCGGTGACCTGCTGCTGAACGGGGAACACATCACCCTCAATAACGGCACGGGGCTGTACAGCTTCGATGACCGCGCGCTGGTCGATGTCTCCGCCGGCATCCCCGGCGGCATCGACAACATCTCCGTGGAGCTGACGCGCGACAACATCTTCGGTAATCCGGTCAATATCTTCGAACCGGGCAAGGCCTACCTCGGCGTCGAAACCAGCAATACCGGCGCGGGCAGCGGCTTGACTGTGGACATTATTACCGATACGCAGGGCAATCCGGCGTTTCGTGTGCACGACCGCGGCAGCGGCTATGCCGATGGCGACCTCATCGAGGTCACGCTCTCGAAACTGAATCCCGACCTGCTGTACAAGCTCGCCTCCAGCCCGTTGAATCTGTCGATCAGTGACATCATCAAGCAGTTCTTCGGCGGCGAGGATCCTGTGGTGGCGAGCTTCGAGGTCGATGGTTTGCTGGCGGCAGGCGGCGATATCGTGCTCACGGCCGCCGATCTCCAGAATGCGCTGCCAAGGCTGTTTGGCATTTCCCTGAAGCCGGATGCCGAAGATGTCAGTGCATCCATTACCGTCGACGGGGCGACCCTCAAGGGCCGCGATGTCATTCTGCGGGCCGAAGCCGATAACAACAGCAGGTTTGACGGTAACGAGGACGGCGGTGCGCAGTTCTTCGAGGGCGTGCTCGATTTTCTGGCCGACACCCGTCCCCTAATCGGTATCAGCAAGGTATCGGCAACCGCCGAGGTCCTCATCGCCTCCGGCACGCTGATCCAGGCCGACGCCGATGCGGTGATCTCGGCCAGCGCCAATTCGGCGGCCGAGATCACGACCCTGGGCTCCGCGTTCGGCATCGGCTACGGGCGTTCGGATGCCAACGCCACGGTCATGATCGAAGGCGGCAGCACGATTGCCGCCGGCCGCGATGTGTCGCTGGACGTGGTCACCGACAATACCGTCGGCGTGCTGGTCCGTGTCGATAATGTGAAGGACGCGATCGCCGCCGATATCGGTCTTGCCGTCACAGAGGCCTACTCGCATGCCACGGCACGGGTCGAGGACGGTGGCGTGATCACGGCCGGCGGAGATGTGGATGTTCTGGCGCTGAACACCAAGTCCCTGAGCACCGAGACCAAAACGGGCGGCAAGTTCGACATGGTCGGTGCCAGCATCGTCGTTGCCCTGTCCGAGGCGACCTCCATGGCCGATCTTTCGGGCAGTGTGAGCGCGGGCGGTGACGTTGCCGTGATTGCCCAGACGGTCTCGGCGAAGAACATCGTCAAAGCGAGTTCCAGGATCGGCGACAGCTTCTTCAATCCCATTACCAGCCCGCTCAAGAACAGCCAGACAGCGACTGCTGCGAAGAGCTGGTTATCCAGTCTGTTCAGCAGCGGTTCCGACGACACGACTTCCAACAAATCCAACAAGTTCAAGGATGCCATCAGCGCCAAGAAGCGGCAGAAGCTGGGCTTCACCGCAGCGGTCGCGGTCGCCAACCATACCAGCACCGCAACCGCCCTGATCGGCAGCACGGGTGTGGTTCTGGCCGGCGGCGGCGTCGAGGTGCGCGCGGATGTCATCGACCGGCCCGACATTACGGCGACCAGTGTGACCAAGGCCGGTACCGACCCGCTGTTCAGGAAATCCAGTCTGCAAAAGCGCACCGGCCTGAGTGCGGCGGTACTGGTCGGCACCTACACCAACGAGGCCAGCGCCCGCATCGAGTCGCAGGCCACGGTGGATGCCCGGGAGGCGCTGCTGGTTCATGCACACACGCTGCTGCCCTACAACACACCGTGGGAGCAGATCTTCGGTTTCGGCGATGCGCTCGGCAAGATCGGCGACGCCATCAGGGATCCGAACCTCGGTGCAAACGGGTTCGTGACCAGCTGGGCGCAAAGTGCGGCGGACGGTTCGAAGCTCGGTTTCGCCGGTTCGGTGAGCGTCACGACCTACAACACCTCGGCGAGCGCCGTGATCGGTGCGGGGGCACTGGTCAACCAGAACCCTGACGCCGGCTGGACGGGGCTGGTTCTGGATGTGACGGTGGCGGCCACCACCGACGTGCAGACCGTCAACCTGGCCGGCAACATGAAGAATCTTCTGGCCAATGTGAACCCGCTCAGCAAGGCCCAGTCGGGCAGCCGTTTCGGCAGCAGTGGCGGTACCACCGGGATCGGCGGGGTATTCGGTGGCGTGTTCTACGACAGCACCGCAACCGCCGTCATCGAAACTGGTGCCCGGGTGACAGCCCGCAATCTCGAGGTCAGCGCGGACAGTCAGACCAACAATATTTCCATTGGCATCTCGGGCGGCAAGGCCGGCAAGGTCGCCGTCAACGGCGTCAACACCTGGGTGGAAATGGACAACGCCACCCTGGCGCAGATCGATGACGGTGCCACGGTGGTTGCGGGCGGTACGGTCGATGTCATCGCGGGTGACAACATCTTCAACCTGAACGTGGCCGGCGCCGTGGCGCTCGGCAAGAGTACCGGGGTCGGGATCTCGGTCGGCGTCAATCTTATCGACCGCACCACGCAGGCGCTGATCGGTAACCGTGAAATTGACCTCGGTGAGGACGGCTTTGCCCCGAACACCGGCGTGAACGATGCCGACAACAGCATCGATCTCGGTTATGCCCACGGCTATGTCACGGGCGACCGCGTGATCTATAACGCGAGCGACGCCGACAGCATCGGCGGCCTGGTCGACGGCGACAGCTATTTCGTCCGGGTGCTGGATGAGCGCACCGTGCAGCTGGCGCGCTCCGGGCTGGAGGCCAGCCAGGACCCGGTGACGCTGTTCGGCGCCGGCGATGTTGTCGATGACCTGGACCAGAACTGGATCGACCTGGGTTACAACCACGGTTTCCAGGACGGCGACGCGGTCATCTACCGCAACGGTGGTGGTGAGAGCATCGGCGGCCTGGTGGACGGGGCGACCTACTATGTGATCCGCGTCGACGACACCACGGTACAGCTCGCGGCGTTTATCGAGGACACCGGGGAAGAGGGCGTGGTGCCACTGAATCTCGACCCGACCCTGGGCGGCAGCGGTGATGCCCACAGCCTGCGGCTGGACCTCGACCCGAACCTGACGCGCGACCCGCTGCACAGCATTGGACGCGGCTTCGACCCGGCCACGGCGGTGACAGACTCCGCCGAGAGCATCGACCTCGGCTATGCCCACGGCTTCAAGAACGGCCAGGCCGTTGTCTACTATAGCGGCGGCGATACCCCCATTGGTGGCCTGGAGGACGGCGCCGTCTATTACGTCGTCACCGACGGCAGCAACCCGAACAGCTTCCAGCTGGCCGCCTCGCAGCAGGACGCGCTGCGGGCGAATCCTGTCATTATCGACCTGGATGTCAGCACGCCGGTCTTCAGCGGCAGCGCGCATGGCTTCGCTGTCGCCTTCGATCCCAATGGCAGCGTGGTGGACGACGCGGACCAGGACCCCAGCCCGATCGTTGCCGGCAATCTCATCAACCTGGGCTACCTGCACGGCTTCGTGGTTGGTGATGCGCTTGTCTACAGCAACGGCGGCGGCACCAGTATCGACGGACTGGTGGACGGAAAGACCTATTATGTCGCGGCGGTTGCCGGTGACGGCGAGCAGCTCAGCCTGGCCGCAACCCCGGGCGGTGCTGTCATCAACCTCGATCCCGCCGTTGCGGAGGGCACGGCACACAGCCTGCGCGCGGGCGTGGCTCCGGTCGCGGCCGTCACCGATACCGCTGCCAGCGAGTCGGACATTATCGACCTGGGCTACAGTCACGGCTTCAGTACCGGCCAGCAGGTGCTCTACAGTCATGGTGGCGGCGAGAGTATTGGCGGCCTGCAGAACAAGGGCCTCTACTATGTCATCGTCGTGGATGACACCCGTGTGCGGCTGGCCGAATCAGAACAGAATGCCCTCGAGGGCACGTACATCGAGCTGAATGCCGCGGCTGCCAGCGGCAGCGACCACAATCTCGGCATACCGTTCCGGCCGTTGCCGCTGGTGGACGACGCCACGGATACCATTCGCCTCGACGGCGCCCACGGACTGCACGATGGCCAGGCGGTTATCTACAGCAATGGCGGCGGCACCAGTATCGGCGGACTCACGGACGGTGAGACGTATTACGTGATCCGCATCGACGGCAGTACGTTCAGCCTGGCCGCAACCCCTGGCGGCGATACCATTGATCTCGATCCCGCGGCGGCCACCGGCAGCGGCCACCGGCTGTTCGAATGCGACGATCTGACCGGGTCGCTGACCGCGGACGGCAAGACCACCCTCGAGGCTACCAACGAGGGGCTGATCGTTTCCACCTCCCTTGCCGGTGCCAAGACCAGCGACACGCCGGCCAAGACGAAGAACGCTCGCGAGGCGGGCGGCGGCAAGACCGGTGTCGCGGCCGTCGGCAGCGCCTCGGCCAATACCGTCACCGATGTCACCGAGGCCTATATCCGCGATGCGGTCATCACGCAGACCGGGGGACTGGAACTGCGGGCCCATGAATCGACCCTGATCATCGCGGTTTCGGGCGGCGTGGCGCTGTCGACCAACCTCAAGGGCTCGAACGGCATCGCGGCGGCGGTCACGGTCAACATCATCGACAACCGCACCCATGCGTTCATCGAGAATTCCATACTCACCGATACCGGCAGCATCACCATCGATGCCGAGGCGACCGGCAAGATCATCTCGGTGGTCGCCAGCCTGGGTGGCGGATCGCGGGGTACCGGTGCGGCGGGTTCGGTCGCGGTCAATCTCATCGACAGCGACACCCGGGCCTACGTCAGTGGCAGCCGTATCACCGGCGCGGTGGGCGATGTCGGCATCGATGCACAGGATACCAGCTCGATCATCACCGTCGGTGGCGCCATCGCCTTCGGCGGCAAGGCCGGCATCGGCCTGTCGGTCGCGGTCAACACCATCGACAGCAACGCGCTGGCCTACATCGACGGTTCCGACCTGGCCGCCGGCGGCGAAATCCTCGTGACGGCCGATCTCGATACCGACATCATCGGCGTGACCGCAGCGATTGGCGTCGGCAAGGCCAACATGGCCGCCGCCGCGTCGGTCTCGGTGAATGTCGTGGATACCGAGACCGGCGCCTGGATCACCGGCAGGGAACTGGTCGGCGTCTCCAGCTACGGCAACATCCAGCTCGATGCCAGCGACAACGCCCGCTTCATTCTGGTGGCCGGCGCCGCGGCAATCAGCACCCGCGGCAGTGCGGGTGTCGGCATCTCCACCACCATCCTGGTGAAGAACAGCCGCGTGTCGGCCTATGCCGGCAGTGGCGCACGGCTCTCCGCCCGCGGCGACACGGACAAAAACATACTGGTCGCCAGCGGTGACCGGGATGGCGATGGCGGGCCGGCGGTCACGCCCGTGAAGGGCGTGGGCATCAGCGCGACCTCGAACGATACGCTGACCACCATCTCGGTCGGTGGTGCCGGCGCCAACACCGCCGCCGTGGCGGGTTCCGCCACGGTCAACGTGCTCAGCGAGACCACCGAGGCCTATGTTGACGGTGATGCGGTGATCAACGGGGACAACGCCGGCGCCGCCGACGCACAGGATGTGTATATCGTCGCCTACGACGACACCCGCATCGTCAGCGTGGCCGGTGCGGTCGCCTTCGGCGGCACCGCGGGCCTTGGCGTGGGTGCCGATGTCGGTGTCATCGGCAAGCACACCGGGGCCTGGGTAGGTGCCGGTGCCATCGTCAACGCCAGCGATGACGTGATTGTGCGCGCCCAATCCTTCGAGGACATCACCTCGGTGGTGGCCACGCTCGGATTCAGCAAGACCGTTGCCGTGGCCGGTGCGGCGTCGGTCTACGTGCTTGATACCGAAACCACCAGCAGCATCGGCGGCAGTACGGACCCGGGCGCCGCCGCCCGGATCAGTGCCGGTGGCAACGTGCTGGTCGCCGCCGATGGAGATGCCGATTTCGACCTGATAGCAGGCAATGTCGCGGCCAGCACCGGCACCGCGAGTGTCGGCGTCGCCGCGGTCGTGCTGGTCCACAACGACAGGGTCGAGTCCACGGTGGGCAGCAACGCGGTGGTCGACGCCGGAGGCGCAGGCGAGGCCCTCGATGCCATGACGGGCGAGCAGGACGCTGCCGGCAACCCGCTGACCACGCCCGTCAATGGCCTGGCCGTAACCGCGACGTCCCACGAGAACCTGCTCAATATCGCCGCGGGCGGCGCGGGCGCCACCACGGCAGGGGTGCAGGGATCCGTGGTGGTGCACGTCCTTAACGAAACCACGACCGCCAGTATTGCCGACGATGCGGCCATCAATGCCACCGATCCGCTCGGCGGTGATGCCAGCCAGGATGTCTATGTCCTGGCCGCCGACCATACCCGTATCCTCGGTATCGGCGGCGCCGGTTCCTTCGGCGGTACCGCCGGTGTCGGGATCGGCGGGGTGATCGGCGTCCTCGGCAAGGACACTCATGCGACCATCGGTGCCGGGGCGACCGTGAACGCCCGCGACACCATTTCGGCGCAGGCCTTCTCCAGCGAGGACATTACCGGGATTGCCGGCTCCATCAGCGTCGGCGGAACAGCCGGCGTCGCGGCATCCGCCGTGATCTATGCCATGAACACCGATACCCTGGCCAGCGTGGCCGCCGCTGCCGACCCGGATTCGGGGGCCGTGCTGGCTGCCGGTGGCAATGTCCTGATCGCCGCCGACGGCAATGCTGACCTGCTACTGATCGCCGGCAACATCGCGGCAGGCGGTACGGCCGGGGTGGGTATCGCGAATACTACCCTCGTCAGGAACGATACCGTGGAAGCCTTCATCGGTGATCACGCCGCAGTGAGTGCCGAGGGTCTGGCGGCCGCTGTGGAGGTCGCTACCGGCAACAGGACCGCCGACGGTGCGCCGGAGACGGAGAGCGCGACCGGGGTGTTCGTCACCGCCACCTCCAGCGAGAAGCTTGTCACCATCGCCGCCAGCGGCGCCGGTGGCGGGTCTGCCGGTGTGGCCGGTTCTGCCACGGTCAATGTCATCAACGAAACGACCCGGGCCCACATCGATGCCGGTGCCGGCGTGGATGCCCGCAATTCGCAGGCCGACCAGGGCCCGGGTATCCAGGTCATCGCGGCCGACCGGACCGACGTGTTCGGTCTCGGCGGCGGTCTCGGCGGCGGCGGGGCGGCAGGCATCGGGGCAGGTGCCGAGGTCGGGGTCATCACCAAGGACACACAGGCCTTTGTGGCGGCCGGTACGACACTCAATGCCGAGGACCGTATCATCGTCCTGGCCGCCTCGGAGGAGGACATCCTCTCCATCGCCGCCAGCATCGGTGCCGGAGGCAGTGCCGGCATCGCCGGTTCGGCCAGTGTCTACGTCTTCGACCTCACCACGCAGGGCTTCATCGGCGGAGCAGCCAGCGCCGCCGCTGGCGCGCAGGTACATACCGACGGCAGCCTGCTGGTCGCGGCTGCGGATGACACCGAAGGTCTGATGATTGCCGGCAGTATCGCCGGTGCCGGCGCCGTGAGCGTGGGCCTGTCGGCGGCCGTGCCCGTCGTCAGCAAGGTTACCGAGGCCTGGATCGGCAGTAATGCCGATGTCAGCGCACTGGCCATGGCGGGCAAGCAGGCGGTGACCGCCTATACCGGTGACTTCGATATCCAGCGTCCGGCCGATACCGGCGGTGACATTGGCCCGGCGTTCGATCCGGCAGCGGATGTCGACTACGACAGCGACGAGATCCGTTTCGACTATGCCCATGGCTTCGAGGATGGCCAGCAGGTTGTCTACAGCAGCGGCGGTGGCGACAGCATCGGCGGTCTTGCCGAGGGTGCGACCTATTATGTCGTGCGCGTGGATGCAACCACCATCCGCCTGGCGAGCAATGCCGACGGCAGCGGCGTGATCAATCTCATGGCCGGCGCGAGCGGTGCGAACCACAGCCTGAAGAGCCAGGTACTGGACAAGAGCGGCTTCGACACCGACCTGGATGGAGACGGGACTGCCGACCTGCCGGCTGATTTCGGCACTGACTACTTCGAGAACGACCGCGTTTCGACACCGGGCACGACCGCCGTCTACGGCATCGCCGTCTCGGCCGTCAATCGCGACGACTTCAAGACCTTCGGCATCAGCGGCGGCGGGGCCGGCGCGGTGGCGGTCAACATCGGCGGCTCGGTCAATGTCATGAGCAGTACCACCCGCGCCCATATCGATGACGGCGCGCGGATCAACGCCGACAACGCCGGCGCCGGTGCGGCGCAGTCCGTGCTGGTGGCGGCCGGTAACGACTACCGTCACTGGGGTATCGCCGGCGGCGGCTCCGGTGCCGGTGCCGTGGCCGTGGCGCCCGGGGCGGACGTAACGGTGTTCTCGACCCTGACCGAGGCGTACATCGGCAATGCCGAGGTCACTGTCAGGGGTGATGTGCTGGTGCAGGCCAATGCCTACGAGGACATCCTGTCGATCTCCGCCGCGGTTGCCGGTTCCGGCACCGCTTCCGTTGCCGGTGCCGCCTCGTTGCTGGTGATCGACAACACCACCCATGCCTGGATCGGCAACGACGCGACGGCCACGGAGCTGGTGCATGCCGTCGTGGATGCCGGCGGCAATGTGCTGGTCTCGGCCTACGACGACACCAACAGCTTCATGATCGCCGGCAGCGTCGGGATCGGTATCGGTGGTGGCGGTGTCGGGCTATCGGCGGCCATTAACGTGGTCAACAAGGACACCCGGGCTTGGATCGGCAACTTCGCCGAGGTCGACGGCAATGCCAACTCCACACCGACCCTGTCGGTCTATGACGGTGTGATCAATGCCAGCCATGATGAAGACCTGTTCGGTGATGCGGCCGACGAGACCACCTTCGGCCTTCAGGACGTCCAGGGCGTGGCCGTGCAGGCCACCTCCTCGGAGGACGTCTTCAGCATCGGCGCAGCCGGCTCCTTCGGGCTGTTCCTCGGCCTCAGCGGCGGGGTGAGTGTCGGGGTGATCAACTCCGATACCAGCGCCTGGATCGGCCAGCAGGCGCGGATCAACCAGAACGCCGACGCGGCCGGCGACGACCAGGACGTGAATGTCGCGGCCGTCAACAACTTCAATATCCTGTCGGTCGGCGGTGGCGCCGGTGGCGGCTTTGCCGGCATCGGTGGCGGTGTCGACGTGGGCGTGGTGCGCAACAATACCGCGGCCTGGATCGGTGAGAGTGCCGTGGTCAGCGCCACCCGCGACGTGGAAGTGTACGCTCTCGCCGCAAAGGATATCGATTCCGTCGGGCTGAGCGCAGCCGGCGGCGTGGTCGCGGTGGTCGGCTCGGTTTCGGTATGGGCCATCGGCGCCGATTTCAGCAGCACCTACGAGGCCGACGACGGCGATGCGGGCACCGCCAACCAGACGGACGCGGCAGTCTCGGACGAACAGCTGGCCTTTACCGACGACCAGGCCAGCGGTGATGATCCGAACAATGGCAGCGGCGAGGACACGCAGGGCGCCAACAATGGCTACAAATCCATCCTCAATGGCTATTCCAGCGAAGACCGGAACGGCTCGGCCAATGAAACGCCGGACAATACGGCCCTGATCGGCTCGGCCATGGGCAGTACGGGGCAGCGCATCGAGGACGACGGGCCCGGGGACAACGAGATCACCGCGCAGACGGGCGCCACGGGTAGCCCCACCGGCACGGTGGCCTACATCGGGGCCGGTGCCATGGTTACGGCGGGTGCCGATATCACGGTGCACGCCGCGGAAGACCTCGACTACGACGTCCTGGTCGGCGGTGTGGCGATTGGCGTTGGTGGTCTTGGTGGTTCCGTCGCGGTCGCCAACGTGCGCAGCAACGTCGAGGCTTATATCGGGGCCGGTGCGCAGGTCACGGCAGGCGCCGGGGCGTTTGACGACATTACCGTGGAGGCGCTGTTCAACGAGAGCCTGAACGGTGTGGCCTTCGCCGGAACCGGCGGTGCCGTGGGCCTGGGCGCCCAGGTGGTGGTTTTCAACGACCGCAGCAGCCAGTACGCCCATATCGACGACGGGGCGCAGATCCGCCAGGCCGGCGGCAGCGTGCTGGTCAGCAGCGGGGCCGAGCGCGACATCGTGGCCCAGGCAATCGGCGCCAATCTCGGCGGCGTGGTGGGCGGCGCCTCGGTGGCCATCGCCGAGGTCGGTCCCGGCGATGGTAACGGGATGAGCGAGGGCCGCACGGTCGCCAGCGTGGGCGATAATGTCGGGATCGGGATGGCGGATGGTATGGCGGTCGGCAACCTGGCCATCACGGCGGATTCCGATATCAGCGTGCAAACCGAGGCCGTCGCCGTCTCCGCAGGCGCCTTGGGCGGTGCCGGTTCAGTGGCGAAATCCATCGTCGCGCCGACCATCGAGGCCAGCATCGGCGAGCAGGCCAGTATCCTGGTTACCAACGACCTGGTCATCACGGCGCTGTCGCAGGCCGACGCCGATGCCGACGCGCTGGGTGTTGCGATCGGCTTCGGTGGCAGCGTCGGTATCGCCCTGGCTACCGCGCGCATCGAGCCGATCATCACGGCGAGCATCAGCGGCGGAGCACTTATGATTCAGGCCGGCCGCAATATCTCGGTGCGGGCACTGCAAAACTATGACGAGCAGGGCAATGCCAACGGCAGAAAGGCCCATGCCAAGGGCAATGCTTCCGGCGGCAGCGCCGGCCTGGCCGGTAACGGCACCGATGTCGAGGCGATCGCCTCGCCGGAGGTGGAGGCCGTGATCGGCTCCGGTGTCACGGCCGGCAGCGGGGATATCGAGATTATCGCGCGCGCCAGCAACGATGCCCGGGCTGAGGCACCCAGCCTGACCATTGGTTTTCTCGGCGGGGTCGGCGTGGCACTGGCCGATGCCGAGGCCGGTGGTTCGATCCGCGCGCACCTCGATGCCGGCAACAGTACGGCGGGTGGCAATGTGCTAATCGAGTCGCAGGCTGACAGCAGCGCCGATGCCCGGGCCGAGGCCTCGGGCGGCGGCATTCTCGCTGGCAATGGTTCCGTCACCAGCGCCACGTCCTCGCCGGTAATCGAGGCCGCCGTGCGCGGTGGCAGCCTGGACGCCGGTGGCGATGTCACGCTGAGATCGCGGTCCGAGGGTGATGCCGATGCCAGTTCGCGAGGCCTCACCATCGGCGGGATTGGCGGGGTCGGCATCAATCTGGCCAACGCGGAAGTCTCGCCGGTGCTCTCCACTTTCATCACGGGGGAGGTCAGCGCCGGGCAGGGCATCATGCTGCAGTCCCTGCACAACGTGGATGTGGATGGCGGGATACTCGACGGGCAGGCCTCTGCCAGCGGTCATTCCTCCGGTGGCGGCGCTTTCGGTGTTGGCGGCGCCACCGCGGATGCCACCGCCAATGCAGACGTACAGGTCTATGCCAATGCCGGCGCATCGCTGGATGCAGGAGCCGGTATCACGCTGCAGGCGCAAGCGAACAACCGCGCCGATGCGAGCGCCGACGGGGACAACGGCGGTATCGTCGCGGTGGGCTCGATGAAAGCCACGGGTACGGCCAGTGGTACCACCTTTGCCTATATCGACGATATCGATTCGCTGTCCGCTGCAGACCTCACGCTGCTGGCCAGGGGGACCGGTTCGGCGACGGCCTTCGCCGATGCGGCCAACGGCGGTGTGATTGCCGTGCGCGGCACCATGGCAACGGCGGATGCCGCCCCCACGGTCGCGAGCTACCTTGCCGGTGCGGGCGCACACACGGTGGCGGGCACAACCGACATCATGGCGCTGGCACTGGGCGGGTCGGATGCGACGGCCAGCGGTACCGGCGGCGGGGTCGCGAACGTTGCGGGGTCGGATGCGAACGCCAAATGGCGTCCCGCCGTGGACGCCTATATCGGTAGCGGCACCACCCTGTATTCGGGTGACGATGTCATTATCCGGGCCTTTAACAACCATGATGAATCCGGTGCAGTCAACACCACGAACAAGGCCAGGGCGCTAGCGACTGCAAGTGGCGGCGGTCTCGTCTCGGTGCCGGGCAGTGAAGCCGACGTCACCATCGACGCCCGAATTCACGCGTCAGTCGGTACCGGCGCCACGGTAACCAGCGGCAAGGATGTCCTGATCGTATCGAAGTCGCGCAATTTCGCCGATGCGGACGCACGCGGTGTGTCCGGTGGTGCCGTCAGCGTGGGCTCCAATACGGCGCGGGCAACCCTGTCGAACGAATCGCTGGCCGGAACCGCAAATGGCACCGGCGTCGGGGATGGCGCCACGCTGATCGCGGGTGGCGACATCATCCTGCGCAGCGACTCGGACAACCAGGCGGATGTGGATACCATCAGCGGTTCAGGCGGTGCCGTGGATGTTTCGGGCGGCAAGGCCATCATCCTTCTGAACAACAACTTGACGCAGGCACTGGCCGGTGACTGGAGTGTGATCGATGCGGCTGGAATGCTCGGCCTGTACGCTTACAACAAGGGCGATCTGCGTGCACGCACGAGTCAGGATCTCTCGATCGGCCTGTTGTCCTTCATTGAGGTCAATGCCACTGCCAAAATCCTCAACAGCCTGACCACGGCATCGATCGGCGACAACGCCAGCATCAATGCCGGCAGTCTCGATATGGTCGCCCGGGACACGAGTTTCTACGTCGAGGCGGACACCTTCTCCAAGACCTACCAGGCCGCCGGTACCAGCAAGGCAACCTCCCTGGTGGATGCCAACCTGACTACCCTCGCACATATCGGCGCGGGTGCGCAGATCACGGCACCGGAGCTCATCAAGATCATCTCCCGCCAGGACAATGTTCAAAGCAGCACAACAGCCAGGACCCAGATTGCCGGGGGGCTCACGGGCAGCCTGACATCCATCGCCGACAACGATCTGGTCGCGAACTCGAACGTCACGACCGAAATCGGTTCGCTGCTACAGACACGGGAACTCTATATCGAGGCCTCGACGCCAACCGTGCGCGGTGGCTATGTGCGTACCGCCGACACGGACGCCGCTACGGTGGTGAACTACATCTGGGACGTCGTGGGCCAGACCTGTAAGACAGTCTGGACGATCATCACCTTCGGCCTGTGGGATGGCAAAGAGATCTGCGAACCGGTGATGGGCTGGGCCCGGCAGGTCACCAACAGTGACGAGAACGGCATCACGCGCGGGTCGGAGAACCGCAACAGCACCATTATTTTTAATTCCGAGGTTGTTCTGCAGGGGCCGGATAATCCGGTGCTGGAGATCGACGGGAACGGCAATGTCATCACCGCAGAAGGCTTCACCATCGACGATACGGATGGCGAGACGCTGGGGACAGTGCTGGCGGACAGTATTGTCGTCAATGACATTTTCAACGACGCGGTGGGCAAACTCAGCATCATTGCACCGACGGGCAGCATCCGGGGCGATGCGGTATTCAATTTCCGCGAGACGTTCGAGAACACCCTGATCGTCAATGACTCCGACAAGGACATTGCCATCGGCAACATCGATGTGTGGAACAAGAACAAGTCAGGCCAGGATATCAACATCCAGGTCCAGGACCAGAGCAACTTTGTGCGCGACCGTGTGGGTAGCGGCTACCAACTCGTCACCAGTTTTGCCGATTCCACGGTCGACATCATCAACAACGGCAATGGCGACATCATTCTCACCGGCGTCATCGACAACCCGGGTGGTACAACCAGCCTGTATAACGACGGCGGCAACATCCTCAGTACCTCGGGCGAGCTGCGCACCCGAAGTGTCAATGTCGTGACAAAGACAGGCGGTGTCGGCAGCGCGGCTGCGCCGATCGACATCCAGTTGCTCCAGGGCGAGGGGCTGAGTACGGACTTCACCCTGCGCTCCGTGCAGGACCTCTATGCGAACATTACCGGCGTAGTCAACAACGACGAGCCGTTTGTCTCTCGCGGCATTGAAGTCACTGCGGACGGTATCGCACAGGTGAATTTCATCGACGGTTCCAGGCAATCGCTGGAGGGCGCATTCGCCAGTGTGACGCTGACAGCTGACGCGGCGGATCTGCTGGTCGATCTGAATCCCGGCGCGAGTGGTGAAAGTCACAGCTTCAGCATCGGGGACGGCTTCGACCCGTCCGCTTCAGTAGAGGCCTTCGACCCGGTGAATGCGCTTGCCGATGAAAGCATTGCATTCGATCCCGCTGCACTCGTCGGCGACACCATCAGTTTCCCTGCACCGCATGGCTTCAGTACGGGCCAGGCGGTCAGGTACACCGCGGACGGGGGAGGCGCCATCGGCGGCCTGGTCGACGGCGAGACCTATTATGTCGTCGCCGACAGCGAGACGACGCTGCAGCTCGCCGCAACCCGGGCGGATGCCATTGCGGAGACGCCGGTGGTGCTGGCGCTGGACGGTGCACTCGCAACCGGATCGGCACACCGGCTCAATTCCCGTCAGACCCTTGTGTTCGGCGCACCCCATTCATTCACCACGGGACAGGCCGTCGTCTACCGTGCCGGCGGCGGGACGGATATCGGCGGCCTGATGGACGGCGAGACCTATTATGTCGTGGTCGTCGATGCGACCACCGTGAAGCTCGCAAAGACACGCGCAGACGCCGAGGCAGAGACACCGGAGGCCCTGGTGCTGGACGGTTCGGTCGCTGCGGGCAGCGAACACAGCCTCAGCGCGCGCGACGTACTCGATCTCGGGCGGGTGCACGGGTTTGCCAACGGTCAGGCCGTGGTCTATCGGAATGGTGGTGGCGGCAATGCGGACATCGGTAACCTGGGCGACGGGCAGACGTACTATGTTGTGGTCGTCGATGCCACCAGTGTGCGGCTGGCGGCTACTGCCGCGGATGCAGCCGCGGGTAACGTGCTGAGTCTCGATTTCGGCGTCGCCACGGGCGTCGGACACCGTATTGATGCACTGTTCGATCCTTCGGCCGCGGTTGACATCGCTGCCGACAGCATCGATGTCGGGTTCGCGCACGGTCTCGTGACGGGCGAGGCGGTCGTCTACAACAGTGGTGGCGGCGGCGCCATCGGTGGTCTGGTAGACGGGAACACGTACTACGCGGTGGTCGTCGATTTCACACACATCAAGCTCGCAACGTCCATGCCGGATGCGCTGGCTGCCGCGGCCGAGGTCGAGATTCAGTTCCAGCGCATTGACTTCGGCACAGCGGCTGCGCCGGTGGTGACTGTTACGCAGGCGCCCGACGGGGTTCAGCTCATCACGATACAACTCAATACGAACCCGGGCAACGAGTCGACTGCCCAGGACCTGGTCGATGCCATCAATGCGAGCCCCGAGGCCAGTGTCCTGATCAGTGCGCAACTGGATGGGGACGGGTCGGTCGAGGTGGCCAGCAATATCAGTGTCGACACCGGTGAACGCGGGCGAGTCCTGACCGGCCGCGGTGAGCCCCAGTTGCTCGAGTTCTTCGACTCGAACCTGATCGACAGCGCACAGACGGGCACCTACATAATCGAATCCGGCGGCAATGGCTCCGGCGAACTCACGATCACGGGGGCGACCAACGACATCGTCCTGGCGGGGCTGGTGGAATTCAACAGCATAAGCATCTCCACGGCAGGCAATATACTCAGCGATAACGCCGGGCAATTGCTAATGGCCGAAGATATCGTGCTGGCAGCCAACGGCAGCATCGGTGCCGGGGATGCCGCCATCCGGACCGATATCCTCGGCGGGCAGATCGATGTCAGTGCGCGCAACTCGATTTACCTGACCGAGACGGCCGGGGACCTGCGGGTGGGCGAGATCACCTCCCTGACCGGTGTGGTGGCGCTGACCGCGGAGACGGCCGCGATCATCGATGCCGACAACAGCGACGGGCCGGATATCACAGCACCCGGTGCGGTGCTGCTGGCAGCCACCGGTATCGGCGAGTCGGACGCTCTGGAGACTGCCCTCGACAGGCTTGAGGCCGATGCCGGTACAGGCGGCATCCGGATTGACAACACGGGTGACCTGACCATCGGCGGCCTGACCCCGTCGGGTGGCCTGCGTGCCGACGGCACGATCGAGATCACCACGTTCAGCCCCCTGACGGTCGCTGCAGACATCACCGCCGGTGGTGACATCACGCTGATTGCCACTGACTCGGCGGCCGACGACGATAACGTCGTGGTCACCAATGGCGCGGATATCACCAGTACCGGTGGAGATATAAACATTCTCGGCGGTGACAGCGTGTACATCGATGCGGGTTCCGTGATTACCTCGTCCGGCCAGGTGACCATCCTGGCCGACCAGGGTGAGGCAGACGAAGGCGGAGGCACTGTGGTGATTAACGGCATTATTCTTGCCAATGCCGCAGTCGTCACCGGCAGTGACCAGAATGACACCATTGTCATTACCAACGTCGATCCCCTCACTCCAACGACGGTGCTGGCCGGCGGCGGCAGCGACACCATCTACATCGGCAGCAATGCCACGACGACCTCGAACAGCGGTGGCGACGTTGAAGGCATCCTTGCCCGGCTGGTCATTGATGGTGGCGAGGGGGATGACCTGCTCGATGTGGATGACAGTGGTGATGCAGCGGACAATACCGGTACGCTGACTGATACGATGCTCACCGGACTTGGTATGAGCAGCGGCATTGTCTACGAGGGTATCGAGTCGCTGGTGATTACCCTGGGCAGCGGCGACGACACCTTCGATATCCTGTCGACGCATACCGGTGCCACGCTGATCGCCAGCGGTGACGGTGAGGACACGATCAACGTGCAGGCGATCAGCGGTGACACGAATATCGACACCGGTGCGCAGGACGACACCGTGAACGTGGGCAGCACCGCACCGGCTGGCGGCGGCGTGATCGATGGCATCGGTGCCCGCCTCGGCATCGATGGCGGCGCTGATAATGACACGCTGAATATCGATGACAGCGCGGATACCGTGGACAACCTCGGTACCCTGACCGGGTCCGCGCTCGACGGTCTCGGCATGGGCGGGGGCATCGACTACGCCGGCATCGATACCCTGAACCTCGATCTAGGCAGCGGCGATGACCGCATCAACGTGCGTGGCACATCGGCGCTGACGAATCTCGACACCGCGCAAGGGGATGATCTGATCTACGTGTCCTCGGGCGCCGACCTGGGCACACTGGAGACGGCTCCCGCCAACGGGGATCTGGAGGCGCTGCACGATGCCATACTGCACGGCTCGCTCGATGCCGTAACGGGCACCCTGAATATCGAGGCAGGTGCCGGGCAGAATACCCTTGGCATCAGCGACCGGGACGATATCGATGCCGACACCGGAATTGTACTCACGGCGAACTCGATCGAAGGACTGGCAGCGGCAACCATCAACTACCTCGCCACGGGTGGTGACTTCTCGGGACAGGGCGCCTGGGCGCTGGCGGCCGACCGTGGCCTGTTCGGGCGTGGTGTCAACATCTATGCCGGTGCCGGTGGCAACATTATCGAGATCACTGGAACGGCCAGTGCCGGCGCGCTGGCAACGCCGTTTGCGAAGACCATCACCAGCGTGTTCAGCGGTGGCGGGGCGGATACGGTCCATGTTGCGGCAACAGTGGGCGATGCCGGCAGCCTGCTGGCCTTGTACGGTGAGGGCGGGTCCGACAGCCTCGACGGCCGGGATTCGGCACTGCCGCTGATGCTTTTCGGTGGTGATGACGAAGACCTCCTGTACGCCAGTGAATACGGCGACACCCTGTTCGGCGACGCGGGTCGCGATATGCTCTACGGCGGTGGCAGCGGCGATTACCTGCTGGGCGACGCGGGTGCCGTGTACTACCAGGTCCCTGCCGGACAGGGCGACGCCTTCGATATCGTCCTGAGCTCGCTGGGGTCAACTCCTGTAACTGGCGCCGGTGGCGACGACAGTTTCCTGACCCCTGACCTGGTTGCGACGCTCGTCGCAGCGGGTGATGCAAATGATGCCATTTCCGGCGGCGAGGGTGGCGACCGGATACTCGGCGGTGGCAACGACGACACTCCCGGTGATCCGAATACTGAAACCCTTGATGGTGAGGCGGGCGCCGATATTGTGCTCGGCGATTACGGTCAGTTTGTGCTGGTCGACGGGCTCCTCGCCCGGCTTGCGACCAGTGATCCCGGGCTGGGCGGCGACGACAACATAACGGGCGGGGCCGGCAATGACCTCCTGCTGGGCGGCTTCGGTGACGACAGCGTCAGCGACACCGCGGATAACAACATCGTGCTGGGTGACGACGGACGCGTGGTCTACGACCCGAACATTGATCCGGACGCCATCTTCCTGCTCGAGAGCACCTCGGCAAGCGCTGGTGGTGGCAGTGACACCATCATCACCGGCACCGGCAACGATATTGTCATTGGCGGGCGTCTCGGTGACAGCATCGACGCGGGCGATGGCAACAACCTTGTTATCGGTGACAGCGCCCGCATAACTGCCATGACCACCGGCAGTGCCCAGCTCGCCGGCCAGCCACTGGTGTTCGGTACGGTCGAGACGATTGCGACAGGCGACGGCGGTGACGACACCGTCACCACGGGTACGGGCAATGATATCGTGCTGGGCGGTGCCGGCGGAGATCTGGTCATGACGGGGGCAGGCCATGATATCGCACTCGGCGACAACGGCCGGCTGGTCTACAGCCAGGACGGTAATGCGGCGACGCTGGACGACGTGCAGACCACGGCCCCGGATGACGGTGGCGACGACACGGTTTACGGCGGCGCCGGCAACGACCTGGTCGCGGGCGGTGCCGGTGGCGATGCGCTCTTTGGTGGCAATGGTGCTAGCGGTGCTCCCGTGACCGGCACGGACTTCGATGTGATTCTGGGCGACAACGGCAGGTTCACCGCGATCGAGGACCAGGCGACACAGCGCATGCTGGTCATCGAGACCACTGATACTGCAGACGGCGGCGCCGACCGTATTGAGGGCAACGCGGACGACGACATCATCATGGGCGGCGTCGGTGATGACACCATCGATGGTAATGCCGGTGACGACCTTGTCCTCGGTGACAACGGCCGGCTCGACAGCCGCGCCGCGGGCAAGAACTCGAACCCGCGCTACCGGGTGCTGACCGGCAGTGCCATTTACGGCGATGGCCTGAATGGTGGTGCCGATGGCGAGGCGCTGGTCGATCCTGTCAGCCAGAGCCGGCCGGGCGGCAACGAACGCTGGGCAAACTACCGGATTACACTCAATGATGGAGCGGATGCCGCCAGTGGCGCTGACGATATCGCCGGTGGCGCCGGCGACGACACCCTGTTCGGCCAGGGCGGCGACGACACCGTCCAGGGCGATGGTTCGACCAGTCTCATGGTTTCCGCCGGGCGCAATGCCGACGGCACGCTTTCGATCAGTCCCTCTGTCGCCGATGCCGGCAGTGATGGCGACGACTACATCGAGGGCAATGCCGGCGACGACCTCATCTTCGGCAACCTGGGCCAGGACGACCTCATCGGCGGCAGTTCGTCCCTGTTCGGCCTGACCGCCCAGCCGGATGGCGCCGACCTGATCTTCGGCGGTGCCGGCACCGCCATTACCCGCAATGACGCCGGGGATGTCTCCGCGACGGGGCATGCCGCCGATGCCGACATGATCCTGGGTGACAATGGCAATATCTACCGGCTGGTCGGAACGCAAGGCAACGATGCCAGCGAGTTCCTGTCCTTCACCTACGACAACTACAGTGCGACAGAACATATCATCGTGCGTGCCGCCGAGCTGCTCGACTATACGCCGGGCGGGATGGACTTTGACCCGGTTAATGCCGTGAATGACCTGGGTGCCGGTGACGAGCTGCATGGCGAGGCGGGTGATGACTTTATCTACGGCATGACCGGCAACGATGTGCTCTTTGGCGAGGGACAGGATGACGACCTCATCGGTGGCTATGGCCATGACTGGATCGCCGCCGGTACCGGCAGCGACGGTGTACTCGGCGATGATGGGCGCATATACACCAGCCGCAACAGCACGACGACGGGCGAGGCGCTGTACGGCATCGCCCCGCTTGACGCGGTAAACACCTTCATCAGCACACCCGGCAAGATTCAGCAGGCCACCATCGATCTCGATGGCGCACTGAAGAAGACGGTCAACCTGACCCCGTTCAATGTCGATCCTGCCGGCGACATGCTGTTCGACGCGACCCAGGGTGACGACATCATCTACGGCGGGCTCGGCGATGACTCACTGCACGGCGGGGTGGGTGACGACGCCATCTCGGGTGCGGAGGCACTGGCGATGTACTACGCGATACCGGGGAGCATCGTTGGGGTGTTTGGGAACACCGGCAACGTGCTGGGCTACGGTGAGGACCGTGCCGGTGAATTCGCCGCCTATAACGAATTCGATCCGCTGCGCAAGATCCTGGTCGGCGCGAACGGGGTGTTCACCGAGGACGGTACGGGCACCGAGTTCCTGCTCAACTTCGATGCGGCCGATACGGGCGCACCCGTGGTCGGCACAGGCCCTGACGGCGTCACCCCTGTCTACAGCGATGGCAATGACGTCATCTTCGGTGATCTCGGCAACGACTGGCTGGTCGGCGGCACGGGACAGGATCATATCTTCGGCGGCTGGGGTGATGACCTGCTGAATGCCGACGACGATCATGACTCCACGGCCGGCAGCGGCGACGATCGAGCAAACAACACCCCTGACGGGCCGGTGGCCTCCTACGAGGATATCGCCTACGGCGGGGCGGGTCG
>Ga0210064_1000051_pt1 | contig 52379 bp, 49 predicted proteins | sample Muzzi_CordC_D2_FD_185531 | JGI IMG/M metagenome (GOLD analysis project Ga0210064, IMG submission 185531) | Wetland microbial communities from San Francisco Bay, California, USA, that impact long-term carbon sequestration - Muzzi_CordC_D2 (SPAdes) | ecosystem: Environmental > Aquatic > Marine >... | reverse complement strand
ATACGGAGGTGGATCTGGCTAATGTGGAAGGCCTGCTGGAAAAATATAAAAAATATATATAAAACAAAAAGATAAAATATTATTCTATAAATTATATTAATAACAGGCCTGCATGGATTGTTACGATGGCTTGTTGTACATCTGTCCTTTGGACATCCACCCATACGCAGCGGCCTGCTCACCCAGGACCGGTTGATTGCGGGTGGGCTTGCATGGCTTTTCTACGGCCGGGGCGCGATTCTGTATTTGCGCGGCTTGCGTATAATCGAGGGTAACCGCTAACCAGGATTTTTCGCAGAGATCCTGGATACCGGGCAAGATAGCCAGCTATCACCGGAACAGGCGTTTACGGGTAAGCGCTGTATTGTTGATGTCCAGCAAACAACCATGACCGTAATGGAATATGTTTTCCATCGCCACACGGTGAGGAATTCGGACGGGCCAGATGGGAAACCGGGTGCGGCAACCCCGTCACCGCGGACTACTATCCGGTTTACGGGCTACACGGTTCAGCGACTCATGCGGCCGTGTGTTATCTGCACACCAGGATTTCACGAATCTCCGCTAACAGGAAGGAATGCAGTGCGCTATGTCAGAAACCCGCAAAATATCAGTGCTTTTCGTTTGCATGGGCAATATTTGTCGTTCACCGACGGCCGAGGGTGTTTTTAAATATCTGGTAGACAATGAGGGCTTGTCGGGGCGCATACACACCGATTCGGCCGGTACTCATGCCTATCATATTGGTGAAAGGCCCGATGTCAGGGCTTCGCAAGCGGCCTTGAAGCGGGGTATTGATTTGAGTCCCCAACGTGCCCGGCGTGTCAGTGAAGCCGACTTCCTGGAATACGATTATGTGCTCGCCATGGACCTGAGTAATTACGAGGATCTGGCTACACTGTGTCCGCCGGATCAGATTCAGAAACTGAAATTGTTTCTGGATTTCGCCGTCGGGCTTGCCGAGCGGGAGGTGCCGGATCCCTATTACGGGGGTACCACCGGATTTGAAAGAGTGCTGGATTTGATAGAACAGGCCGCAGCCGGGCTACTGGCGGATATTCGTCAGCAGCATGGTGTCTGAGTCTGCGGCTGCCGGCCGCGGCTGCCCGGCTTGAATGGGCGTTATGCAATACCTACTCGGAAGAAGCTTTCTCCTGTCGTGACGGCGTAACCCCGGTCGAGTCGATCGTTTTCTCGGCGGGGGGGGTATTAGCCTTGCTCTCCTCGGCAAGGGTGACCGGCGCGGGTACTCCCGGTTTCTCCTGCGTGGGTGGAGTTGCGCTCTGCTTCACCGGTTGCAAATGGCTGGTCCGGGACTGGTTTCCGACATTTTCCGAAGACAGTTCCGCATTGCCATCGGGGCGCTGAGGGGTGCGATCCTGCGCCGTTACGGCCGGTGTTTCGTTACCGGTAGCCGGGGTTTCTTTAACGGCTTTGCGTGTATCAGTGCCAGCCTCGTTCGTCTGGTTATCCACATTTCTGTTCTGGCTGGACGAGCGCCGCCGGCCACCACGCCGGCCACGCCGGGAACCGCGCCCCTGGGTTCGGCCGGATGCCTTGTTTCCGGCACTTGTGACTTGCTTGTCGGCTGCTCCCGCAGTACTTTCCGGTTTTCCTTGTTCTCCCTCCGTGGCCGGTTTCCTTTCGCCTGCGGCCGGGTTTTCCTGTGCTGGCTGCCGGCGTGCTGTTTGCCGTACGTTCTCCCCGCTGCTGCGTCTTTTCCCCTGCGGTTGGGTGCCACGGCGTCCGCCCTGGGCGGAACTGCTCTTCCTGCGGGGTGGTTGTTGTCCGCGACGTCGGGCGTCTTCCTGCCTTGCCGGCTTTGCAGGTTCTTCGGAAGTCCCCAACAGGCCGGCAAACAGGCGTCGCAACAGTCCGGGTTTGTGGCTGGCGGTTGCGGATACTGTCGGCTTGTGTTCCGGTGCGGGTGCGGCGGGTGCGAGGGTCTTGACGGCAGGTGTTTCCGCGATGGTCCTGGTGGCAGAGGGGATATCGATACCTTCCGGTTCGGCTTCCTCGTGGACCATGCGGTAACTCCGCTCGGCTGGTATCCCGTGTAACTCATCACCGCGGATACGCTGGATTTCGTAATTGGGAGTTTCCAGGGTGGGAGATGGAATCAGCATTACCGAAACCCGGTGGCGTAATTCGAGTTCGTGAAGCAGTTCCCGTTTTTCATTGAGCAGGTAGGTACCCACATCAACCGGTACCCGCGTAACCACCCGGATGGTGTTCTCCTTCATCGCCTCTTCCTCAATGACCCGCAGCACAGACAGCGAGAGCGATTCAACACCCCGGATGGTGCCCTGGCCGGTGCAGCGCGGACACACGATCTGGCTGGATTCCCCAAGCGAGGGCCGGAGTCGTTGCCGTGACATCTCCAGCAGGCCAAACCGCGAGATGCGTCCAATCTGGACTCGTGCCCGGTCCATCTTCAGGGCATCCCGCAACCGGTTTTCGACTTCCCGGTGATTGCGCGGAGGTTGCATGTCGATGAAGTCGATGACGATCAGGCCGCCCAGATCCCGGATGCGTAACTGGCGGGCGATTTCATCGGCTGCTTCCAGATTGGTGTTCAGGGCGGTCTCCTCGATATCGCTCCCCTTGGTTGCACGGGCAGAATTGATATCGATGGAAAGCAGCGCCTCGGTGTGGTCGATTACGATAACGCCACCGGACGGGAGGCTGATCTCGCGCTGAAAGGCCGATTCGATCTGGGATTCAATCTGAAAGCGGCTGAACAGCGGCGTCGGGTCGTGATAGAGTTTCAGCTTGTTCAGGTTATGCGGCATCACCTGCTTCATGAACGCGTGTGCCTTGTCATAAACTTCCTGGCTGTCGATAAGGATTTCCGCGATATCCTTGCGCAGGTAGTCACGCAGGGCGCGAATAATTACATTGCTTTCCTGGTAGATAAGAAAGGGAGCGGGCCGGTCACCAGCGGCCTTCTGCATGGCATCCCACAGCGTTACCAGATAATCCAGGTCCCACTGCAGTTCTTCGGTGCTGCGGCCTACACCCGCGGTGCGAACGATCATCCCCATGCCCTCCGGGATATTCAGCGCACTCATGGCATCGCGTATGAAATTGCGGTCATCACCCTGAATCCTGCGGGAGACGCCGCCTGCACGGGGGTTGTTGGGCATCAGGACGAGGTAGCGCCCTGCCAGGCTGATGAAGGTCGTGAGGGCGGCACCCTTGTTGCCACGTTCTTCCTTCTCTACCTGCACGATCAGCTCCTGGCCTTCCCGAAGGGCGTCCTTGATGCTGAGACGGCCGCCGCCATCGTGCGCGGTTTCGGAAAAATAACCGCGAGCAACTTCCTTTAGCGGCAGAAAACCGTGTCGCTCGGCACCATAATCGACAAAGGCCGCTTCCAGACTGGGTTCAACCCGGGTGACCTTGCCTTTATAGACATTGGACTTTTTCTGTCCGCGGGAGGGTACCTCGATATCAAGATCGTAAAGTTTCTGGCCATCTACCACGGCCACACGCAATTCTTCGGGTTGCGTGGTGTTGATGAGCATTCTTTTCATGTGTTGTATCTCTGGTGCGCTCGACCGCTTCGCGTGCACTGTGAAACAGTTGACCAGCCGGAATTGGCAAACCCCGGGGAAAGTCAGCTACAGCAAGACTTGCCGGCCGGTATTGGCAAATGACTGCCAGAAGCTTAAGTTGCAATACGAGGGTCACGGGAGCGCTGTTGTTGATCAAAAAATTATGTCCTGCTTCAGCATCTTGCCGAAACTGTGGAAGATTAAGTTTACCCAAAGAAAAAATCTTCAAATAGGAAAATGGTCGTTCTGTCGCGTATGGCTTGCCAGTCCAGCCGCAGCTTTGCCATACCGTGCCGGACTATAACAACCTTGCAGTGTGCCCGCAAATGAAGGCACTGAATATCGGGCAATATTGAGGGTACAATGCCGGGCTGCAAGCCAAGTGGTTATTCGGTTATATGGAAAACATGGGTATCGCAACCGGCAAGCAAGCCGCCAAGGTGCGTCAGGTGCAGGTCTCCGAGGAAGAGGAAGGCCAACGCATCGACAATTTTCTGGCGCGCCACCTGAAAGGTGTACCGCGCAGTGTTATCTATCGTATCCTGCGGCGGGGTGAGGTGCGGGTGAATAGTGGCCGTATCCAGCCCCGTTACAAGGTCAGGTCGGGCGATACCGTGCGCATTCCGCCGGTGCGGGTTGCCGCCTCCGGCCAACAGAAACCCCCACCTGGAAAATGGTTTCCGGAGATCGGGAATCTCGTACTGTTCGAGAATGCGCGAATTCTGGTCATCGATAAACCTTCCGGGGTCGCGGTGCATGGCGGCAGCGGGGTCAGTCACGGTGTGATCGAGGCAATGCGGGCCCGGAGTCCGGAAGTCCCGTACCTGGAACTGGTGCATCGACTGGATCGGGATACCTCGGGGTGTCTCATAATCGCAAAGCGGCGCAGTGCCTTGCGGTCGCTGCACGCGCAGCTGCGTGCCGGCACCATGCACAAACGTTACCTGGCGCTGCTGCGCGGTGACTGGAGTGGCGGTGTCCGGTCGGTTAGCGCGCCATTGAAAAAAAACCGCCTGCAGGGTGGTGAGCGGGTCGTGCGGGTGGACCCACAGGGCAAGCCCGCAACCACGGTGTTTCACCCGCTGGAAAATTTCGGCCCGGCAAGCCTGGTTGAGGTTGAACTCGAAACCGGGAGGACACACCAGATACGGGTCCATGCCGCCCATATCGGCCAGCCACTTGCCGGTGATGGGAAATACGGAGATCATGACTTCAACCGGTTCATGAAAACCCTGGGTCTCGGCCGTTTGTTTTTACATGCCCATATGATTGAATTTCGCGATACATCCCTTGACGAGCTCATCAACGTGAGTGCTCCACTGGGTGATGATTTGCGGCAGGTGCTCGATCACCTGGAAGCGCATGGCTGATATCGCCAGGGAGCATGCAGCCGCAGGCGCCACCCGTGAGATCCGACTGATTGTGTTCGACTGGGACGGGACCCTGATGGACTCGGAGGCCCAGATTGTTTCCTGTCTGCACGCCGCTATCAGCGACCTGTCACTGGAACCGATGAATGATGATACAGTCAAGAATGTCATTGGCCTGGGGTTGCGCGAAGCCATTGATACGCTGGTGCCGGGAAGGGACGCCACATTTCACCGGGCGTTTGTCGAGCGCTATCGACACCACTGGTTCGACTCCCGGGATTCGCGGCTGTTCGCCGGTGTCTACGAGATGCTGCAAACCTGCCGGCAGCACCGGTTCCTGCTGGGGATCGCCACCGGCAAGGCGCGCCGCGGGCTGGACCGGGTGCTCGCGAAAACCGGGTTGACCGGGTGTTTCCATGCCACCCGGTGTGCGGATGAGGCGCCTTCCAAACCGCATCCGCAGATGCTGTTTGATCTCATGGCAGCGCTCGCGGTACGCCCGGAGCAGGCCATTATGGTAGGTGACACGGAGTATGATATGGAAATGGCGACCAATGCAGGCGTTGGCAAGGTAGCCGTTTCCAGCGGGGTACACAGTGCGGCACGTTTGAACCGGCATGCGCCCATGGTTTGCCTGCAGCACATTTCGGCAATGCCGGCATGGTTGTCGGAAACAGGTCTTATTTCCGATTGACACTTTGGTAATCACAGCAGGTGGAAGATATGTCAGAAAAGGAATCGTTCGGCAAGGCGTCGAGCAAGAACCCGGTTCATTTCGAATCGCTTGATGAGGCCCTGAATGCAAGGGATGACTGGCACCGGGACCTGGTCAATCGCCTGGCCTTTGCCTCCGTCAACGAGCAACGCCGCGCACGGCGCTGGAGCGTATTTTTCAAGTGCCTGCTGGCAGTGTATCTGGGTGCGTTGCTGCTGTTGTACTGGCCCGGTGAATGGCCGGCAATTGACAGGCCCAGTGACAAGCACACCGCCCTGGTCGAAATGAAAGGCCTCATCTCGGATGATACCGAGGCAAATGCGGAAACTGTTATCGAGGGACTGCAGGATGCATTCCAGGACGACAAAACGGCGGGCGTCATACTACGTCTCAATTCCCCCGGAGGCAGCCCGGTGCAGTCCGGTTATATCTATGATGAAATCAAGCGGCTCAGGAAGAAATATCCCGATATCCCGGTGTACGCCGTCGTTACCGATATCTGTGCCTCCGGCTGCTACTATATCGCAGCCGCAGCAGATGAAATCTATGCGGACAAGGCAAGTCTCATCGGATCGATCGGCGTTCGCATGGGAGGTTTCGGCTTCGTTGGTTCCATGGATAAACTCGGGGTCGAGCGGCGCCTCTATACGGCCGGCGAGAACAAGGGATTTCTGGATCCGTTTTCACCGGCCAAGCCATCCGACATCGAACACGCCAATAAACTGCTGGAAAATATTCACGAACAGTTTGTCACGGCGGTACGGGAGGGACGTGGCGACCGGCTGCAGGAGGATCCGAAGCTTTACAGCGGCCTGATCTGGACCGGCCAGGAGGGTGTCGAACTAGGGCTGGTCGACGGAATGGGCAGTTCGGCTTATGTGGCGCGTGAACTCGTCGGTGCGGAGGATATCATCGATTTCACCTCGGCACCCGACCTGCTGAAGCGTCTCAGTGACCGTATCGGGGTCAGCGTGGCAAACCACCTGAGTAACTTGCTGGGCGCGGATATTGGCATGCTTCGCTGAGAAACACCGGCGGGCTCGCCCGGCAAACGGGTTGGGGGTAAAGCCGCCTGCGGACCGGGACAGATGGTTATGGCAGCGGGAATCCTGCCCTTGCCAGCATCCCGGTCAGACGGATCAGCGGCAGCCCGACCAATGCCGTCGGATCATCGCCTTCCATGCGTTCGAACAGCGTGATTCCGAGTCCTTCCGACTTGAAACTGCCGGCACAGTTATAGGGCCGGTCGTGCTGCAGATAGCGCTCGATGCGCGCCGTGTCGAGCTGCCGGAAATATACCCGGTAGGGAACCACATCCAGTTGCACTTCCCCGGTGCCGCTGTTCAGCAGGCACAACCCGGTCAGAAAGGTTACGGCCTGGCCGGATAATTGCTGTAACTGTGTCGTGGCACTTGCGTGGCTGCCCGGTTTGCCGAGTATTGCGCTGCCCGCGACCGCGACCTGATCGGCACCGATGACCAATGCCTTGCCGGCCGGGCCGATGGCCCGCGCCTTGGCTTCGGACAGGCGGCGTACCAGATGATCCGCCGTTTCATTTTCGTGGCGGGTTTCGTCGATATCCGGTGCCAGCGTTTCGAAGGCGATACCCAGGCGTGCCAGCAGTTGTTTCCTGGAGGGAGAGGTCGAGGCAAGGATAATTTCCGGCCTGGCGGGTTTCTTCATGCCGGGTCTGCGATCTCGACCAGGGTTTCATCCGGGTTAACCGCATCGCCCTTGCTCACATGGATCGCGGTGATGATGCCGGCCACGGGTGCCTGGATCTCGGTTTCCATCTTCATGGCCTCGGTAATCAGCACCGGTGTACCCGCTTCAACCCGGTCATCCACACTGACCAGAACATCGATAATGGTGCCGGGCATGGAAGTCGTGACGTGTCCGGGCAGCGTGGCGCGCGGTCGTTTGCTGTCCTTGATGGAGCGCTGCTCCGTACCGCTTCTGGCTTCCAGGTGAATCTCGTCCAGCGTCTCGACCAGCACCTCTTCGGGGATGCCATTAACCGTCATATAGAACGGGCGGTTATCCTGGGTGCGGTGGCCGGTGCCGGTGACCTTGATGTGATGCGACTCGCCATGCAGGGTTATATTGAATTCCGTGGGCCGGGTCTGCCCTGCAGTGTCGGTCTTGTCGGGTGATTCCAGCGGTTCCGGCACCAGGGTGCCGCTGCTGCGCTGCTTCAGGAATTCCTTGCCGATCTCGGGAAACATCGCATAGGTGAGGACATCCTCCTCGCTGGCCGCGAGTTCCCCGGCCGCGGAACGCAGGTTGTCCATTTCAGCGGCGAGCAAGTCGGCCGGTCGTACATCGATGCTGGTTTCATCGCCGATAGCCTGCCGTTGCACCTGGGAATCAAAAGCGGCCGGCGCCTTGCCGTAGCGTCCCTGGAGATAAAGCTTTACTTCATTGGTGATGGTTTCGTAGCGCTTGCCGGTAAGCACATTCAACAGTGCCTGGGTGCCGACAATCTGCGACGTGGGTGTCACCAGGGGCGGGTAGCCGAGCTCCTTGCGGACCCGCGGGATTTCCTGAAACACCTCATCCATACGATCCAGCGCGCCCTGTTCACGCAACTGGGTATACAGGTTGGATATCATGCCACCGGGAACCTGGTAGATCTGAACCCGGGTATCCAGACCGGTGAAGTCACTTTCAAACTGGTGGTATTTCCTGCGCACATCGCGGAAGTAGAGGCCGATCTTCTGCAAGGCTGCCAAATCCAGACCGGTGTCGTAGCCGGTGTCACGCAGAGCCGCGACCATGCTCTCGGTGGGTGAGTGACTGGCACCACCCGCGAAGGCGGAGATCGCGGTATCTATGTGACGACAGCCGGCTTCAATGGCCTTGAGCAGGCACATCTCGGCCGTACCGGCGGTTGCATGGCTATGCAGGTGCACCGGCAGCCCGGTTGCCGCAATGACTTCGCTGACCAGCTCACCGGTTACCAGCGGTGTCAACAGGCCGGCCATGTCCTTGATGGCAATACTGTCACAACCCAGTGTCTGCAGTTCTTTTGCCATGGTCACAAAGGTGCGGCTGGAATGCACCGGGCTGGTGGTATAGCAAATGGTCCCCTGGGCATGCTTGCCGGCCTCGAGGGTTGCTTCAATGGCAACTCTCAGGTTGCGGATATCGTTGAGGGCGTCAAAGATGCGAAATACATCCATGCCATCTTCAGCGGAGCGGTGGACGAATGCGCGCACCACGTCATCGGAGTAATGCCGGTAGCCCAGCAGGTTCTGCCCGCGCAGCAACATTTGCAGGCGGGTGTTGGGCAATGCCGCGCGTAGGCTGCGCAGCCGTTCCCAGGGGTCTTCTTTCAGATAACGCAGGCAGGCATCAAAGGTAGCGCCACCCCAGACTTCCAGTGACCAGAATCCAATGTTATCCAGCTGGTCGCAGATGGGCAGCATGTCTTCGGTCCGCATGCGGGTCGCGATCAGTGACTGATGTGCATCGCGGAGAATGACATCTGTAATATTTACCTTGGACATATTCTGGATACTCGACATGGTTAGAGACCAAAGTGGGCCGCCAGGGCAGCGGCAATGGCCGCTGGCAGCTCCCGTGAAGATCGGCCGGTGGTGTACTGGACGAGTTCCGGATGATCGTCAACAAAGCCGGTGTCAAAAGATCCTTCGCGGAATTCCCTTACCTTGAGAATCTCCAGATAATAGGGGATGGTGGTCTTGACACCATAGACTCCGATGTCCTGCAGGGCGCGTGCGGCACGATTGAGCAACTCCTGCCAGTTCAGTGCCCAGACGATGAGTTTTGCACACATGGAGTCATAGTAGGGCGGGATCGGGTAACCGCTGTAGATGGCGCCATCGGTGCGTACGCCCGGCCCGCCCGGGGCAAAATAGCGGGTAATGCGTCCGAAACTGGGCAGGAAGTCATTTTTCGGATCTTCTGCATTGATACGCAACTCCATTGCGTAACCACGTATTTTGATTTCGGATTGCGCGTGGTGTAACGGCAGGCCCGCAGCGATCCGGATTTGCTCCTGTACGATATCGATACCGGTGATCGCTTCGGTGATGGTGTGTTCGACCTGCAGGCGGGTATTCATTTCCATGAAGTAAAACCGGTTATTACGGTCCAGCAGGAACTCCACCGTTCCGGCATTTTCATAATTCGCGGCGCGGGCCGCGCGAACTGCCGTTTCACCCAGCCACTCGCGCTGCTGTTCATTGACTTGCGGAGACGGGGCGATTTCGATGAGTTTCTGATGGCGTCGCTGGATGGAACAGTCGCGCTCGAACAGGTGGATCACGTTGCCGTGTGCATCCGCGAGTACCTGGACCTCGATATGGCGGGGTCGCTCGATGCATTTCTCCATGAAGATATCCGCCCTGCCAAAGGCCTTGCTGGCCTCGGAAAGCACCCGGTCATAGTTTTTCCGCAGATCCTGCGCGGAATCACAACGGCGGATGCCTCGACCACCGCCGCCCGAGGTGGCTTTCAACATGACCGGATAACCGATTTCCATGGCGAGATCGAGGGCTTCCTCAAGACTTGCCAGGTTGCCCTCACTGCCGGGAACTACCGGAATGCCTGCCTGTTGCATGGCGTTGCGTGCGGCTATCTTGTCGCCCATTTTGCGGATGATATCGGCACCGGGACCGATATAGCGGATATTGCGCTGTTTGCAAATCTCGGCGAGTAGCGGATTTTCCGAAAGAAAGCCGTATCCCGGATGCAGGGCATCACAGCCGCTGGCGACCGCAAGATTGACGATGCGGTGCGCATTCAGATACCCGGCAACCGACTCCGGCCCGATGTTGTAGGCCTCATCGGCTTTCTTCACATGCAGTGCATGCCGGTCCGCATCGGCATAGATGGCCACGGAGGTGATACCCGCCTCGGTGCACGCGCGTACGATACGCACGGCGATTTCCCCCCGATTGGCAATCAGGATTTTCTGGATCGGGTTGTTTTCCATCGTATTTCCTGAAATGCGCTCCTGACGTTGCCAGCAATAGCGGGAAACCCTGTGATCAGGGTCAATTCCGGGAATACCCGGGCCGGATGGTAGGGTTGCGCTCCTTCAGGCCTGCAGGCAGGTTATCTGCCACGTGCTGCAACCTGCGGTTGTCAACGGTGTCACCCGAATAGCAAGGGGTTAATTCCATGTTGGCGGTCAGCGGGCTTCGGTCGCAGTGATATACAAAAGTATCTGAATAACCGTGTTTTTCTTTGACACGATCGGGGGCAGAATATACCATACGCGCGTTATGATAGACCACCTGCCGGATCGTCTCGATCTGGATGCAACGGCCGAGGCCGGGCGCACGCTGCGGGGCCGGATCAGGCTGGCCAGTCTGGAACGGGTACTACCCCTGGTAGAGTCCAGCGAGGGTGATTTTCAGGTCCTGCTGGAACTTGGCAAGGATCAGGACGGGACACGTTACCTCTCCGGATCGCTCCAGGGCATGGTGACACTCCAGTGTCAGCGTTGCCTTGAGGCCATGGAATATCCCCTGGATATCAGTTTCCGTCTGGCACTCGTGCATGATCAGGAGGAAGCCAGGTATCTGACTGACCGGTATGAGCCGTTACTGGTGACGCAGGAACCGGCCAGCATCGCAGAGGTGGTTGCGGATGAAGTGTTACTGGCATTGCCGATTGCGCCCCTGCACGGGGAGCGGGACACATGCCACGGACTGGTTGCCGAATACCGGACACCGGACGGTGCACAGCGGGACAATCCGTTTGCAGTGCTGGCGCAACTGAAACAGAAACAGTAGTACCCGATCAAGGAGCAAGCAGTATGGCCGTACAGAAGAGCCGCAAAACCCCTTCCCGGCGAGGTATGCGCAGGTCCCATGACAGTCTCGGTGAATCCTCACTGTCGATTGAGCCGACAACGGGAGAGACCCACCGGCGTCACCATGTCAGCCCTGACGGTTTCTACCGCGGGCGCAAGGTTATCAGCAAGGATCTCGACTGATTCTGTAGCGGAACCGGCCCACCGTTTTCAGCAACTCCCCCTGAGGGTATCCCTTGCCGCCTGCCATGAGTACCAGAGTTACGGTTGCGCTGGATGCAATGGGGGGTGACATCGGCCCGGAGGTAGTCGTTCCTGCCGCGCTGGTGTCTCTCGACCGGTATGACGATCTGGAGATCATCCTGGTGGGCGATGAGGGTATTCTCAATGCGGCCCTGCGCCGCGGCAACCGATCCGCTAGCGGCCGGATCACGGTACATCACGCCAGCCAGAAGGTCGAGATGGATGAGCCTCCGCAACATGCAATGCGGAACAAGAAGGATTCCTCCATGCGGGTGGCGCTGGACCTCGTAAAGGAAGGTACTGCCGCTGCCTGTGTGAGCGCCGGCAATACCGGGGCATTGATGGCGACATCCCGTTTTGTCCTGAAAATGTTGCCCGGGATCGACCGTCCGGCCATCTGTACTGCAATTCCTTCCGTTACCGCACATACCTGGATGCTTGATCTCGGCGCCAATGTGGACAGTACCGCGGAGCATCTCCTGCAGTTTGCCGTGATGGGTTCGGTGCTCGCCGGTGCGGTGGATGGCAACCCCAACCCGCGTATCGGACTACTCAATATCGGCGCAGAGGAGATCAAGGGCAACGAGCAGGTCAAGGAAGCGGGACAACTGCTTTCCAGGGGGCAGCTGAATTACCTCGGGTATGCCGAAGGGGACGATATCTACAAGGGGGATTTCGACGTCATTGTGTGCGATGGCTTTGTCGGCAATGTCTCACTGAAAACCAGTGAAGGTGTGGCGAAGATGATTGCCCAGTTTATCCGCCAGGAATTCAGCCGTAATCTGCTGACGCGACTGGCAGCACTGGTCTGCATGCCGGTATTGCGGTCATTTCGCCGCCGGATTGATCCGCGGCGCTACAACGGAGCCAGCCTGCTCGGTTTGAAGGGTATCGTGATAAAGAGCCACGGCAGTGCCGACGTGCTTTCCTTCGCAAATGCAATCAAGGTCGCGGTGGTCGAGGTGCGTGAATCCGTGCCGCAAAGAATCAGCGAGCAGTTGCAATCCTATCTGGAATACAGGCAGACACCATGACGTATTCGCGCATTACAGGTACCGGCAGTTATTTGCCCGAGAAGGTTCTGACCAACCATGACCTGGAAAAGATCATGGATACGACCGATGAATGGATCCGGGATCGAACCGGCATCGCCAAACGCCATATCGCCGCCGGTGATGAAACCACCTGTGACCTGGCCGAGATTGCAGCGGGCCTGGCCATGGAGGCTGCCGGGCGCACGCCACGCCAGGTCGACCTGATTGTGCTGGCAACCACGACTCCGGACCGGGTGTTCCCGAGCACCGCCTGCCTGCTGCAGCAGCGCCTGGATATCCATGGCACGGCAGCCTTTGATATCCAGGCGGTATGTACCGGTTTTATCTACGCGCTGGCGGTTGCGGACAAGTTTATTCGTACCGGTTCCGCGCGGTGCGCGCTGGTTGTCGGTGCGGAAACCCTGTCCCGGATCGTGGACTGGAATGACCGCAGCACCAGTATCCTGTTCGGCGATGGCGCGGGTGCCGTGGTGCTCGAGGCCAGCGAGGAACCCGGCATCCTCTCGACACACCTGCATGCCGATGGCAGTTATGAGCATCTGTTGACCGTGCCGGCCGGGATATCTGCCGGTTATGACAAGGTGCAGAGCGGGCAGGCCTATGTCCAGATGCAGGGTAACGAAGTATTCAAGATGGCAGTAAATACCCTGGGGCGTATTGTTGACGAGACGCTGGCGGCCAACAAGCTGGAACAAACCGATATAGACTGGCTGATTCCGCATCAGGCCAATATCCGCATTATCCAGGCAACCGCAAAAAAACTGAAAATGCCCATGGAGCACGTGGTCGTGACGGTGGATGAACATGGCAATACCTCGGCCGCTTCCGTGCCGCTGGCGCTGGATGTTGCGGTGCGGGACGGACGTATCAAACGCGGAGAAACCCTGCTTATGGAAGCCTTCGGGGGAGGGTTTACCTGGGGTTCGGCACTACTCAAATACTGATTCAAGGGTGTTCCGCATACCATGAACGATTCAATTGATGGCAGTGACCCGGCAATTGCCATGGTGTTTCCCGGACAGGGGTCCCAGTCCGTGGGTATGCTGTCCGGACTGGCTGCGGCTTTCCATCAGGTAGCGGAGACTTTCGAGGAGGCCAGTGACGTTCTCGGGTATGACCTGTGGGAACTGGTCGGGCACGGGCCCGCTGAAGATCTGGGCCAGACCGACCGGACACAACCGGCCATGCTTGCAGCCGGTGTGGCGGTCTGGCGGGTCTGGCAGGAGGAGGGTGGGCCCGTGCCGTCGCTGATGGCCGGGCACAGCCTGGGAGAATACACGGCACTGGTTTGTGCCGGCGCACTGGATTACCCGGAAGCCGTCAGTCTGGTTGCTGCTCGTGGCCACTGCATGCAGGATGCCGTAGCGCCGGGCGGTGGTGCAATGGCGGCGATTCTCGGCCTATGTGATACGGCGGTTGCGGAAGTCTGTAGTGCGGCCGCAGCGGGGGAGGTCGTTACCGCGGTTAATTTTAATTCTCCGGGCCAGGTGGTGATTGCCGGTCATGGCGGGGCAGTACAGCGAGCGATGTCACTGGCAAAGGAACGCGGCGCGAAGCGGGCCATCCAGCTGCCGGTCAGCGTGCCATCGCATTGTGCGTTAATGAAACCGGCAGCGGAGAAATTTACTGTTCGGCTTCAGGAAACCGTTTTCAACCGGGCGCAGATTCCCGTCATCCGCAATGTGGATGCCGGTGCCCATGAAAATCCGGATGACATCCGAAGCGCACTGCAGCGCCAGTTGTACAACCCGGTACAGTGGGTCAGGACCATCGAGGTGATCCGTGATGCGGGTGTAACCCGGTTCATCGAGGCCGGTCCTGGCAAGGTGCTTGCGGGCTTGTGCAAACGCATCGATAAATCACTGCTGGCGCTACCCGTCTACGATCCGGAGACACTGGCTGCCGCACTCAGTGACTGGGGAGACAGGTATGTTAATGAATGACGAAATAGCGTTGGTGACCGGTGCCAGCCGCGGAATTGGCAAGGCCATCGCCCTGGAGCTGGGTGCCAGAGGGGCAACGGTTATCGGTACGGCAACCAGCCGCACCGGTGCGTCGGGAATCACGGAACTACTGCAGGAAAATGGTATCCGCGGTGCCGGCAGGACGCTGAATGTAACGGACCCGGACTCCATTACAGAGTGTGTCAGGAGCGTGCAGGATGAATATGGAGCTCCGACGATACTGGTGAACAACGCCGGTATTACCCGGGATAATCTCCTCCTGCGTATGAAAGACGAAGAGTGGGACGACGTCATCAGTACCAATCTGACTTCCGCCTTTCGTATGAGCAAGGCCTGTTTGCGCGGAATGATGAAGGCAAGACGGGGACGGATCGTCACCGTTACCTCGGTCATTGCTGCTACCGGAAACCCCGGACAGGCGAACTACGCCGCAACCAAGGCGGGTGTCATCGGCTTTACGAAATCACTGGCACGGGAAGTTGGCTCGCGTGGTATCACGGCAAATGCGGTCGCGCCGGGTTTCATCGATACCGATATGACCCGTGCGCTACCGGAAGAACAGCGGCAACAACTGCTGAGGCAGATCCCGCTGGGGCGCCTGGGTGACGTGAAGGATGTCGCCTGTGCCGTTGCATTTCTTGCATCCGGCGAGGCGGGTTACATTACGGGCGAAACAATCCACGTGAACGGCGGGATGTACATGGGTTGAAAATACCGCGCGGGCAGGTATGACGATACAGATTATCTGCTTTAAAAAAATCATTCAACTATATGATTAACATTTATATAATTCTATCCTTTGCGCAGCGCCCGGAATGACAGGCGCAATGCCGGGTATTACCCGTGGAGGCAGTGTTATCTTGTGCCTTGTATCTTGCATATCGCATTAACTACAATAGCCGCGCAGCGAAAGTTGCCCTATTCATAACTGAGAGGAATGACCCGAATGAGCAATGTTGATGAACGCGTCAAGAAGATAGTTGTTGAACAACTCGGCGTTAAGGAAGTCGAGGTGACAAACGCCGCTTCTTTTGTGGATGATCTTGGTGCGGATTCTCTGGATACCGTTGAGCTTGTGATGGCCCTGGAGGAAGAATTCGAATGCGAAATTCCCGATGAAGAGGCCGAGAAAATCACTACTGTCCAACAGGCGATCGATTATGTAAACGCCCATCTGGGTTGATTCTTTTCCAGCCACCTGCCGTACCGCCATTGTCACCGGTGCGGTTTTTTGTTTATTTGCTGCACATTCTTACTGTACCCAGGCAGGAGTCAGGTATTGTCAAAAAGACGCGTGGTTATTACCGGTCTGGGGATTATTTCCCCGGTCGGTAATTCTGTCGCCGAGGCCTGGACCAGCATACTGGCCGGGAAAAGTGGTATCGGACCCATCACACATCTTGATGTCTCCGCTTTCCCGGTACGCTTTGGTGGCGAGATCAGGGATTTTGATGTCACCCGGTATATTCCCGCCAGGGATGCCCGGAAGATGGCGCAGTTCATTCATTACGGTATCGCCGCCGCATTCCAGGCCTTCAGTGATTCCGGGATGGAAATAACGGAAGAAAATGCCGCCCGTGCCGGAATCGCGATCGGGTCCGGTATCGGGGGCTTGTCGGGTATAGAGCAGGCCTACCATGCGTATCTCGAGGGTGGACCACGCAAGATTTCGCCGTTTTTCGTGCCGGCAAATATCATTAACATGATTGCAGGGCACCTGTCCATCCTGTATGGAATGAAGGGTCCCAATATTGCAATTGTTACCGCCTGTACGTCGGCCACGCACAATATCGGCATAGCTGCGCGCATGATTGCCTATGGCGACGCAGACATTATGCTGGCCGGCGGTGCCGAGATGGCGACCTGTCCCACGGGTATTGGCGGTTTCGCGTCTGCCCGAGCCCTGTCTACCCGCAATGACGACCCGCAGGCTGCAAGCCGCCCATGGGACCGTGACCGGGATGGCTTCGTGCTGAGTGACGGTGCCGGGGTCCTCATGCTGGAGGAATATGAACTGGCAAGGAAACGCGGTGCCAGGATCTATGCAGAGATTGCCGGTTTCGGGATGAGTGGTGATGCCTACCATATGACCCAGCCGTCGGTCGGTGGCGAAGGGGCGGCATCCTGCATGCAGAATGCCCTGAACGATGCGGCGATGGACGCAGAAAGAATCGACTACATCAATGCCCACGGTACCTCAACTCCGGCTGGCGACCTCGCCGAAACACTTGCTATCAAGCAGGTATTCGGTAACCGGGCCGGCAACGTGGCCATCAGTTCCACAAAATCCATGACCGGGCATCTGCTGGGTGCAACCGGTGGTGTTGAAGCGTTATTTTCGGTACTGGCGCTGCGCGACCAGGTTGCGCCGCCGACCATCAATCTGGATACTCCCGATCCGGATTGCGACCTCGACTATGTCCCGAATGCGGCCAGAGAGATGAAGATTGCTACAGCAATGACAAATTCATTCGGCTTTGGCGGGACCAATGGTACCCTGATCCTGCGCATACCGGACTGACGCCAGTGGAGGCCCGCTGTGATCTGGGCGGTACCCGCAAGTTACCCTCCCGGGAAACCGGTCACCTGCGGATTATCAGTGAAGCTGACCAGGCATTCGATCTGGCCGACCTGCATGCGCGCAACCCGGAACGCTATCCGCATCTGCTGCAAAGTTCCGCCCGGGGGCGATATGACATCCTGTTTGCATTTCCCGGCGAAAGTCTTGTGCTGCAACCTTCCGGACGACTCTCGCTGCCGGCTGTCCCGCTGCCGGCAGGCAACGATTTTCTGGAGGCGCTCGACGGCTGGTGGTCGGCACTGCGGATAGCGCCGGATGGTGCTGCCGTGCAGCCCTTTACCGGTGGCTGGTTCGTCTACCTGGGTTACGAACTTGCCGCACAGATAGAACCGTGCCTGTGTCTGCCCCGCAGCGCCGGGGTGCTGCCCGTTGCCATTGCCACACGCTTTGCCAGTGCCATTATACGGGATCATGAAGCCCGCACTACCACGATTATCGCCGAGGCCGGACATGCACCACAGGCTGCGTTGATAGCCGGAGACATCGCCTGCCTGAAATCCCGGCGGGAACTGCCTGGAGAAGGCTTCAACCCCGCACCGCTTGCTGAAGCACCTGCAGGACGCTACCTGGATGCCGTTGCACGCATCCATGAATACATCCGGGAAGGGGATGTGTTTCAGGTCAATCTCTCGAGGCAGTGGAATGTAGTCTGTAATGAGACGGTCAATGCACCCCTGCTGTACAAGCATCTCAGACGCCACAATCCCGCGCCGTTCGCGGGTCTTGCTCGCTGGGGCGATACCGCCATTATCAGTTCCTCACCGGAGCGGCTGGTGCGGGTGCGGGGCAACACGGTGGCAACGCGGCCGATAGCAGGAACCCGGCCGAGAAGCCGGACAGCGGCAATCGACACGGCCTATTCAAGAGAGCTGTTGATACACCCGAAGGAACGTGCGGAGCACGTCATGCTGATCGATCTTGAACGCAATGATCTGGGGCGTATCTGCACGCCGGGCTCGGTACAGGTGGACGAGTTCATGGTGCTCGAATCCTATGCGCATGTGCACCATATTGTGTCTAATATACAGGGTAAATTGCGTCCCGCTGTAACGCCTGGCCAGATTATCCGGGCCGTATTCCCCGGGGGCACGATTACCGGTTGCCCCAAGGTCCGTTGTATGGAGATCATTGCCGAACTGGAGCAGGAACCGCGCGAGGCCTACACGGGATCCATGGGCTATATCAACCGCGACGGTGGCATGGACCTGAATATCCTGATCCGCAGCATGGTTGCAAACGGCAACAGCGTCAATTTCCGTACCGGTGCGGGAATTGTTGCTGATTCAGTACCGCTGGCGGAACTCGAGGAAACGCGTGCCAAGGCGCTTGGCATGCTGCATGCACTGGGTGCCGGGCCAGGCCAATGACCGCCAGTACACCGATCCAGGTGGTGATCAATGGAACGCCGGGCGACAGTCTCTCGAGCCTGGACCGGGGTTTGTTATACGGGGACGGCGTTTTCGAGACCATTGCCATTAGTAACGGGCGACTACGGTTCTGGGCGCGGCACATGACACGCCTGCGCGAGGGTTGCCGCCGCCTGGCAATTCCGTATCCTGATGAGCCCGGATTGCTGCAAGAGTCCCTGGCGGTGGTTGCAGGGACGGAACGCGGGGTGCTCAAGATCATTATCACCCGTGGACCGGGAGGGCGTGGCTACCGGATGCCGGAAGATCTGCAGCCGACACAAATCATCCAGCGGCATCCGTGGCCCGGGCATGCGCCGGAACTTGCCGGACACGGAATATCCGTATGCCTGTGCGAACAGCGACTCGGGTGTAATCCGCTGCTGGCCGGGATCAAGCACCTCAATCGTCTCGAGCAGGTGCTGGCACGACAGGAATGGAGTGATGCCGGCATCAAGGAAGGCCTGCTGCGTGATGTCGACGGCAACCTGATCGAAGGAACCATGAGTAATCTGTTTATCGTCAGGGATCATGCCCTGGTTACACCCGCTCTCGACCGGTGTGGTGTTGCGGGTATCATGCGGACGGTGGTGATGGAACTGGCCGGTGAGCTCGCGGTGCCGGCATCCAGACAGACGCTTGCGATGCCGGACATTCAGCAGGCCGATGAAGTGTTCCTGACCAACTGTCTGATCGGTATCTGGCCGGTTGCAGAACTTGACGGGATTCCGTTCCGCGTAGGGCCGGTTACCCGGAAATTGCAGGATGCACTGGCATCCCTGCAGAAAGAAGGTGAAGCATGGCATACATGAATTGCCGGGATCGTTCTGAATGGGTGTAGAGAAACAACGTGCGATGCATAGAGGTAAACGGCCCTTCGGTGTGCTCATTGTCGCGCTATCGGGGCTGCTTGCCCTGCTCGTTGTTCTGTACAGCCAGTACCAGGGATTTCGCAACCGTCCTGTGAAGGTACCGGTTGACGGTCTGGTGTATGAAATCAGGGCGGGAACGACGCTGAGCAGTCTCGCCCGTGATCTGCATCAAAAGGGGGTCATAGAGCATCCCCGGTTTTTTGTTTTGCTCGGTCGCGAGCTGGATGCCGAACGTCGCTTGCAGGCCGGTGAGTTCCGGATTCTGGACACCATGACGCCGGTATCCCTGCTGGAAACGCTAACCAGGGGGGATGTGATCCAGCATGCCCTGACCATTGTCGAGGGACAGACATTCCGGGAGATGCTCGCCACGATTGCTGCATCCACACAGTTGGCAAAGACCCTGGGAGGGCTCGATACGGCCGGCATCATGACACGGCTGGGCCACCCGGGTGAGCATCCCGAGGGCCGTTTTCTCCCGGATACCTATCACTTCCCCCGCGGCACCACCGATATTGCTTTTCTCCAGCGTGCCTACACCGCCATGCAAAACCGGCTTGACGCGGAATGGGAGAAACGCGAGCAGGACCTGCCACTCAAGACGCCCTATGAGGCCCTGATACTCGCCTCGATAGTCGAGAAGGAAACCGGAAACACCGGGGAACGCCCGCTCATTGCGGGGGTATTCATCCAGCGACTGCGCAGGAACATGCGCCTGCAGACGGATCCAACGGTCATCTATGGCCTGGGTGAAAAATTTGACGGTAATATCCGTTTCCGGGATCTGAAGGCGGATACGCCCTACAATACCTACACCCGCAGCGGTTTGCCCCCGACACCGATTGCCCTGCCCGGTGTGGAAGCCATCCGGGCGGTATTGCATCCCGATGAAAAAGGCTATCTGTATTTCGTCGCCCGGGGTGATGGTCGGCATTATTTTTCAAAAAACCTGCAGGTCCACAACCAGGCAGTGAAAAAATACCAGCAAGGCATAGCCGGCATAAAGCTTCCGGCAGACGGGCACCGGCGATGAACGGAAAATTCATCACCATTGAAGGGATCGAGGGGGTAGGCAAGACCACTAACATCGGGTTCATCCGGAAGCTGATGAGCAGGGCCGGCAAGGATTTCATCGTTACCCGGGAACCGGGTGGTACCCCGCTGGGTGAAGCCATCAGGAGTCTGCTGCTGGATCCTGAATACAGCGGCATGGAACCAGGCTGTGAATTGCAGCTGATGTTCGCGGCGCGCGCCGAGCACCTGGCAAAGGTGATATGGCCTGCCATCGCGGCGGGGCGCTGGGTGCTGTGTGACCGTTTCACGGATGCAACCTATGCCTACCAGGGTGGTGGCCGGGGCATTGCTGCTGAAAAGATCGCACGGCTGGAGCAGTGGGTACAGGGTGATTTTCGTCCGGATATTACCGTCCTGCTGGACGTGCCGGTCGCCGTGGGGCTGGAACGTGCCGGTAACCGGGGGTTGCTGGATCGTTTCGAACAGGAGACGGTGGACTTTTTTGAACGGGTCCGCCACGCTTATCTGGACATGGCCGGGAGGTACAGCGAGCGCTACCGCGTGGTCGATGCCAGCCAGCCGCTGGATCAGGTGCAGCGGCAGCTCGAGGAGGTGTTTCAGGCGGTCCTGTCCTGATGAATATTCGTGGTTATCATCGAAGGTGGGCACCAGGCAGAAACACGGTATTCCGGCGGATTTTCAAAACTGGCCGGGATCTTGCTGATTGCCGTGGAGAATGGGTCTATCTGGCGGACGATGTGCGGCGGCCGGGCTTTCGGCCCACCCTGGTTTTGGAAAACAAAGGCCCGCCTGACAACCCTGGTGCCGGGACAGGATGTGTATCAGGGTCCGGTGTGATTATATAATCCAGGGAAAACCCGGACAATCTACTGATCCATGCTATCCACGTATCCATGGTTACAAGCACAGTGGGCATCGCTTGTCGCTACCCTGCATCAGGGCCGGTTTCCGCATGCCTTGCTGATCAGCGGCCAGCCGGGTACCGGCAAATCCGTTTTCGCAACCAGCCTGGCGGATTTTCTGCTGTGTGAGGCGGCATCCGGGCGGGACTCTCCCTGTGGCCGCTGCTCCGGTTGCCGTTTGCAATCGGCTGGCAATCATCCGGATTTTTTCAGGATTGTCCGCGGAGCGGATGCTACGGCCATCAAGGTGGACCAGATCCGAGCGCTGGCGGAGGCACTCTCGCTCAGCCATCATGGGCACGGCTGGAAGGTTGCGACCCTGGATCCTGCCGATGCCATGAATATCAACGCCGCCAACAGCCTGTTAAAGACCCTGGAAGAACCTACCGATAACACACTACTACTCCTGGTCAGCCAGCAACCCGCCCGTCTGCCGGCCACGATACGCAGTCGCTGCCAGGAGATACGGATCGAGATACCGGACCGGGAGACGGCCCTGGGCTGGCTGAGCGAGCGGAATGCCGGTCCCCGGTCTGATATATATCTCAGACTTGCCGGTGGTGCGCCGCTGCTGGCACTGGAACTGGCGCAGGGCAATGTACTCGAGGAGCGCCAGGAACGCTTCCGGCTGTTCGCCGGGATGGTGTCCGGTCGCGAAGACCCGCTCGCAGTGGCACAGCACTGGGCCCGTGACCAGGATTTTAAAGGGATTCGCTGGGTGCGTGACTGGTTGATGGATCTGTTGCGGATTTGCATGACAGGTCAGACGGAGGGCATCCGCAGCATTGACCTTCCGGACGCCCTGAAGTCACTTGCATTGCAGCTGGATAGCAGGGTAATGTTCACGCAACTCGACACCATCAACCGGTTGTTGCAGCATGCGGACAGCAGCCTGAATCGACAGTTACTGACGGAGGATGTACTGCTCGCATGGGCGGATCAGACTTCCTAGGAGCATGCCGGATCAATACGAACGGGTAATGAAACCATGAGCCAGACGACCTCGCCACGCCAGGGTATCCTGTCACTGACCATCAAGGATAAAAGTGCCTTGTATGCGGCCTATATGCCATTTATAAACGGTGGTGGCCTGTTTATACCCACCAAGAAGGATTACAAGCTCGGTGACGAGGTATTCATGTTACTGACGCTGATGGATGAGGCGGAGAAAATTCCCGTTGCCGGCAGGATTGTCTGGATTACACCGGTCGGGGCACAGGGCAACCGTGCCGCCGGTATCGGGGTTCAGTTCAGCGACCAGGACGAAGGTGCCGCCCGTAACAAGATCGAGACCTACCTGGCCGGTGCGCTGGAGGCCGACCGGCCGACCCATACCATGTAACCGCAACGCTTGCGGTTTCCGTAAACAGACTATCCTGGCGGCCCTTCCCATGCTGGTTGATTCGCATTGCCATCTCGACATGCTGGACCTGGCGGCCTTCGACAGGGGACTCGACAGTGTGCTGGAGTCCGCCCGTGAAATGGGCGTGGACCGGATGCTGTGTGTTTCCATAAACCTTGAAGCCTATCCGCGCATGCTGTCACTGGTTGAACACTGCAGTCAGGTGGTGGTTTCGGTCGGCGTTCATCCAAATGAGCAGGGTGGGTACGAGCCGTCCCCGGAGGAACTGGCTGATCATGCGCGACATCCCCGGGTTGTCGCCATCGGTGAAACCGGCCTGGATTATTTTCGCAGCGCGGGCGACACGAAATGGCAGCGCGCGCGCTTCAGGAATCATATTGCCGCCGCCAGACTGTCAGGCAAGCCGCTGATCGTGCATTCCCGCGATGCCCGGGAAGACACCCTGCAAATCATGGAGGAAGAGGGGGCCGCCACGGTGGGTGGTGTGATGCACTGTTTTACCGGCGACTGGGACATGGCGCGGCGTGCCATGGATATGAATTTCTATATCTCGTTCTCCGGAATTGTCACCTTCAAGAGCGCCGGAGACCTCAAGGAAATTGCCCGGAGAATTCCCGGAGAGCGGATGCTGGTCGAGACGGACTGTCCCTACCTCGCGCCGGTACCGCACCGTGGCAAGCCGAACCAGCCCGCCTACGTGCGTCATGTTGCCGAGTATATTGCCGGGTTGCGAGGGGAATCGTTCGCGTATATTGCCAGGGTCACGACCGAAAATTTCAATACACTCTTCAGACCACCACTGGCTGTCTGACATCCCGCTGGCCGGGGATATGATACCCGCAATAACTACCGCTGCTGCCCGCAGAGACAGAGATTATTCGGTCTGGTCTTCTCTGGGCAACGGGCGCGGGCGGCGGCGTTCATCCACTGCCACGTAGGTCAGGTCGGCTTCGGTGACCTTGATGCATTCATGGTGTTTTCCGCCACGCTCGGCAAATGCCTTGACGTTGACCGTGATTGAGGTCCTGCCGGTCCGCGTGATCGTCACATAACAGCTGATCAGGTCACCGACGAACACCGGTTTGTGAAACTGGAATGAATTGACGGCCACGGTGACAATCCGTCCCTGGGCCCTGCGTCGGGCAATGATGCTGCCGGCGACATCCACCTGGGACATGATCCAGCCGCCAAAGATATCACCCGACGGGTTGGTATCGGCCGGTGTAGCCATTACCCGGATTGCAAGACAGGTATCCTCCGGCATCGGGCCGCCTGTGATGAGTTTGCCCGGCAACTTCAGTGGCCCGCGTACATCCTGGCGACATCATCGGCAAAATGCTCCAGGATGCGATCGCGCTTGAGTTTGAGCGTTGGCGTGATCAAACCGTTATCAACCGTCCAGGCATCCAGCGTAAGGGTGACGCGATGCACCTGGGCATACCCGGGAAATGCTGACAGCAGCCCTGCCAGCTTTGCACACACCGTTTTTTCCAGGTTCTCATTGCGCAGTGAACTGTTGTCATCGGGATCGAGATTTATCTGCCGTGCGTCGGTTTTCCATTGTTCCGGATTCAGTACGATGACCGCGCTGAGGTAGGGGCGGCTGTCACCGATAACCATTACCTGTTCAAACAACGGGTCTAGCGCAATGGCCATCTCCATGTCCGCGGGGGGTGCCTTTTCACCGTTTGCCAGCACGATGATCTCCTTCAGACGACCGGTAATGTAGATATGGTTGTTCTCGATCCGCACCTGGTCACCCGTGTGCAACCAGCCCTCATCATCGATGATAGCGTGTGTGGCTTCGGGATTGTTCCAGTATCCCAGCATGACGCAGGGGCCGCGGGTAAGCAGTTCGTCATGCGCGCCGATTCTGATTTCGACGTTCCGCAAGGGAATGCCGACACTGGCCGGGTCATTGTCATCCGGCGGGTTGCCGCTGATGATGGGGCTGGACTCGGTGAGCCCGTAACCCTGCACCAGGTTGAGCCCGAGACTGATAAAAACCCGGGCCGCGGCCGGTGGCAGCGGCGCGCCGCCCGCCACCGCGAGACGCATTCGGCCACCCAGTTTGGCCAGGATCTTGCCGGCCACCAGTTTGTCGAGCAGCGGCCACAGGAGGAACGCCGGATGCCAGCTGCCGCGCCCCTGGCGGTACAGGAAACGTCGCCAGCCGACATCCACGGCCAGGTTGAATAATCGGGTGGCCAGCGGGGACTTCTCGGCAAGACCGGCCTGGATCTTGTTGTAGACACGTTCATAGATGCGTGGCACCGAGATCAGCAGGGTGGGCCGGATGGCAAGCAGGTCTTCTGCCAGTTGCGGAATGGAGCGGGCGTAGGCAACCGTCGATCCCATCTTCATGGGAAAGTAATAGCCGACCGTGCGCTCCAGCGCGTGTGACAGTGGCAGAAACGAGAGCATGCAGTCTTCCAGATATATTTCAACCACGTCCAGCGCACTCTCGGCGTTCAGCAGGATGTTCTGGTGGCTGAGCATGACGCCCTTGGGGCGGCCCGTGGTACCGGAGGTATAGACAATGGTGGCGAGGTCATTCATGTCACCATCCTCGCGACGCAGTTCGCCATTGCCTGCCGGTAGCCACTCTGCAACCGTGCACACCCGGGTTTCGTTTTCCGGTACGTTCACGGGTTCCAGGGTCAGGATGCGCACCAGCCCGTCGAGCTGGTCATGTACCTCAAGCAATCGCTCCCAGTGCTCGCTACCTTCCAGCAGGATCAGCCGGACTCCGGCGTCATTGAGGATGTAGGCAATATTCTCGGCGCGGTCGTCCGTATACAAGGGTACCACCACCAGCCCGCAACCCAGTGCCGCCTGATCGAACTGCACCCATTCCCTGCAGTTGCGCAGGAGGATGGCGACACGGTCGCCGCGTTGCAGCGGTTCACTGGCAAAGGCCGTCTGCCAGCGCACAACAGCGGCTGCCATTTCCGCCCAGGTGGAGGTTTCCCACCGGTCGCTGGCCTCGTTGAACTGCCGATAGGCGACGGCATCGGGGGTGCGCCGCACGCGCTCACGAAACAGGCCGGCAAGGGTGCCGGCGGTCTTGGCGGGAATATTGTCAAGGGTGCCTGCGTTCATGTTCCCCCCTCGGAATTGAACAGGGTTTCCCAGCCGGGATCCGGCGTAAATCGTTTACCCCGGAGGTGTCGCAGGTTTTCAAGTTCGGTGTGTAACGCCTGTGGTCCCATGGCCCCGATATGTTGCATGGGCCCACCCCGGAACGGGGCAAAACCGGTGCCGAACACCAGACCGGCATCCAGCAGATCCATGTCTTCCACGACCTTCTCACGCACGCAGCTGACGGCCTCGTTCAGCAGTCGCAGCATGAGCCGGCTGGTGATGTCCTCCAGGTTCCAGTTACTCCCCACCGGTTTCGGTTTGACGGCCTTGCCCTTCCGGTAACGGTAAAAACCGCGGCCTGTCTTTTTGCCGAGGTTACCTTCCGCCACGAGTTTCTGCAGGCGTTCGGGCACTTTGGCATGAAAATGTCCGGCGAGTTTCTCGGCGACATGCAGACAGATATCCAGGCCGACGGCATCAGCCAGTTCAACCGGTCCCATGGGCATGCCGAACCGGGTAGCTGCCTTGTCAATGAGCGCGGCCGGTACGCCTTCGGATTCCAGTGCGACGGCTTCCATGAGGTAGGGTGTGAGAATCCGGTTCACCAGGAACCCCGGGGTGCTGGTGACCGGCAGCGGCAGGCGGTCGATCCGGCGGGTGAATGCCATGGCCCGGTGTGACACCTCGCTGGCGGTGGATTTCCCGTTGACTATTTCCACCAGTTGCATCACGGCGACTGGATTGAAAAAGTGCAGTCCAACCAGGCGTTCCGGGTGTTGCAGAGCCTCGGTGAGTTCTTCCAACGGGATGCTCGAGGTATTGGTGGCGAGGATGGCATCGGATTTCATGCGCGGTTCGATATTCCGGTACAGGTCGCGCTTGACCCCGGCATCCTCGAAGATGGCCTCGATAACGATGTCCGCCCGTGCGATAGCCGCACCCTTGTGGTCCGGCATCAGTCGATCCATTGCAGCACTTATCTTGCGTGGATGCCGCAGCTTGCGCCGAAATAATGCATGGGCTCGTTTCACTGCAGGGGCGATGCGCTCCGGGGACTGGTCCTGGATCGATACCCGGAAACCACGCAGTGCACACCAGGCGGCAATATCGCCGCCCATCGTTCCGGCACCGATGACGTGGATATATTCGGGCTGGTACTGTTCGTCTTTACCCAGCGCCTTGAGCCGCTCCTGCAGCTGAAAGACGCGTATCAGATTGCGTGCCGTAATCCCCCTGACCAGGCGGGCGATGGATTGTGCCTCGGCCTCCAGCATGCGGGACGGTTGGTCTGCATACTGCCGCCAGTTCTCGATCAATGCATAGGGCGCCGGATAGTGTTGCTGTGAGGCGCGTTTGCCAACCTGCCTGCGCAATACCCATGCCAGCAGCGGACGCACACTGGCATGATTCGAAAGCCGGTCGATCAGGCGGGGCCGGAAGGGCGGTGGAGGTTCGAGTATCAACTTGCGTGCCGCATCCCGCAGATGGCGTTCCGGAACCACGCGGTCTACCAGTCCGATCCGTTTTGCCTGGTGGCCGTCGAGGGTGCGGCCGGTCAGCATCAGGTCCATGGCCTTGAGACCGCCGACCAGCGGTGTAAGGCGGGCGCTGCCGCCAAAGCCCGGTTGGATGCCCAGCCTGACTTCCGGCAGGCCCAGTCGGGTGCCGGGGTCATCCCGTGCGACGCGGTAGCGGCAGGCCAATGCCAGTTCCGTGCCACCACCGAGGCAGAAACCGTGGATCAGGGCCGCGGTCGGGAAGTCGAGGCCGGCCAGGCGGTTGAGAACGGACTGCCCGAGCCGGATCAGTTCCAGCGCCTGGGCCTCGTTTTTGATGCGGGTGAATTCATGGATATCGGCGCCGGCTATGAAACCGTTCGACTTGTCGGAAAGGATGATCAGCCCCCTGGGCGAGCGGGTGGCAATTGCCTGCAACTGTTGGTCCAGTTCGTGCAAGACCTCGGCGCCGAGTACGTTGGTTCCGGAATCCGCCTTGTCAAAATGCAGCCAGACAATGTGGTCGTCATCGGTAATCGTTCTGAAATGCAGGTACCCCCCGGTGTCTTTCATGGGCTTACTCCCCCGTCCTTTCTACCAGCAGGGCACCACCCTGGCCTCCACCGATACACAGACTGGCCATGCCACGCCGTGCATTTTCGCGTTTCAGGACCTGCAGCAGATGCAGGACAATGCGTGCACCGCTGGCGCCAACCGGGTGGCCGATGGCAATCGCACCGCCATCGACATTCAGCCGGTTTTCATCGATCGGCGTGAATGGGGCATCACGATCCAGTTCCTTGCGGCAGAAGCCGGCATCCTGCCAGGCGGCAAGGCAGGCCAGTACCTGGGAGGCGAAGGCCTCGTTGATCTCCCAGTAATCGATATCCGGTGAATCCAGGCCGTGCCGTTTCAGGATGGGGGCCATGGCATGCACGGGACCCAGCCCCATCCGGGCGGGGTCCAGGCCGGCCCACTGGCTGTCAATGAGTTGTCCCAGTACCGGGAGGTTGTGGCGCGTGACGATCTCCTCCGCGGCCAGGATCACCCAGGCGGCCCCGTCGGTAATTTGCGCGCTGTTGCCGGCAGTGACCTTCCCATCCGGTTTATCGAATACAGGCAATAAGCTGGATAACTTTTCTAAAGTAGAATCTGGACGAAGCCCGTCATCATGATCGTAGTAGTTGCCGCGACTGTCATAGATCACTTCAATCTCTTCGAGATGGCCGTCTTTATGTCCGGCATTCAGCCGCTGATGACTGCGGAGAGCGAATCGGTCCATGGTTTCTCGGCCGATCGCAAACTGGTGGGCCAGGATTTCCGCCGTCTGTCCCATGGACAGGCCAACTACCGGATCTGTCAGACCGCGGAGCAGGGCGATCACCGGACGCAGATAGGCCGGGCGCAATGCGGACAGGGCCCTGAGCCGTGCGCCCACGCTGCGCGCCCGATTCCAGGTGGCCAGCCAGTTGACCATGGCGGTCCCAAGTAAAATCGGGGCATGACTCATGGACTCAACACCACCGGCCAGCACCAGGCTGGATCGTCCGGCGGCAATGTTCTGGGCGGCGGCATCGATGGACTGCAGTCCGGAGGCGCAGTTGCGCTGGACGGTCCATGCCGGCACCTGCTCACCACAGCCCAGCCGCAACGCCACCACGCGGGCGATGTTGGCCTCGTTCGGGCCCGGCATCACACAACCGAGGATGACCTCGTCCAGCTCTGTTGCGGAAAACGGTTGTCGTGCAAGCAGCGGTTGTCCGGCGGTGAGTGACAGGTCCGCCGAGGTGAACGGGCCGGGTTTGCCGCGGGTCTTGAGAAATGGTGTCCGGCTGCCATCGACTACATAGACTGGCCGGCCACCCCATCCATTATGCTCTGCACCCATTCGATACGCTCCTTGGTAAGATATTCAGGCACAAATTCATCTACCTGTATGACAACCTTGCGTGCCGCAATCGCCACTCGAATGTCCTCCGCCTCCGGTTCCGTTATCACGCCGGCCGTTACCCCGGCCTCGATAAAGTGCTCCGGATCACCGTGTGGCAGTATCCCTTCCCGCATCGCTTTGCGTAGTTTTCCGGTGGCCGGTTCGGCGGCAATGCTCCTGTTCAGCGCCTCCTCGAGCTGTGCAACCGGCTCGTTGTTATCGACCGGAATATACACACCTTCCGTCAGGCGGTCACGCAACTGACCGGGCCTGAGAACGATCTCTGCAAGCCGGTTGCCGAGCGCATCACACGGGCGTTTGTAGGGTTTTCCCAGCGGAAAAATCAGGAGACGTGTGATGCGGGCCGCAAAGTGGCCGGGCAAGTTGTCCAGCACTTCATCCAGACGTGCCTGGATGTTGTACAACAGATCCGCGCAGGTCCATTCCAGCAGCGGCAATTCATCATCCGGTGATCCGTGATCGTTGTGATGCTTGAGTACCGCGCTGCCCAGATACAACAGACTGAGCACGTCACCCAGGCGTCCCGAGAGTGATTCCCTGCGCTTGAGCGTGCCGCCCAGTGACAGCAGTGTCACTTCGGTGAGATTGGCAAACGCCAGGCTCATACGGGCGAACTGGCGAAAATAACAACCCCGGATGCCATGCTGGGGGGCTTCCAGCAGGCGGCCACTGGTTAGGGCGTGAAACAGGCCACGCGCCACATTACTCATCATCAGGCTGCCGTGGCCGAGCACAGCCTCATCAAAGGCGACTACATCACCCTGGGTGACGGCCTCCATTTGCCGGTACAGGTAGGGATGACAACGGATGGCACCCTGACCGAAAATAATCAGGTTGCGGGTAAGTATGTTGGCACCCTCGACGGTGATTCCGATGGGCAGCGCCTGGTAGGAACGCCCGACAAAATTACGCGGACCCATACTGATGCCACGGCCACCCAGGATATCCATGGCATCGTTTACGACCAGGCGCATGCGCTCGGTCATGTGATACTTCATCATGGCGGAAGCCACCGAAGGGTCTTCGCCGCTGTCCAGTGCCGCTGAGGTGAAATCACGCGCGGCATTCATGACATAGGTATTGCCGACGATGCGCGCCAGGACCTCGCTGATGCCTTCAAACTTGCCGATGGGGACCTTGAATTGTTTCCTTACGGCGGCATAGGCACCGACCGCGCGGCACATCAGTTTTCCGGAGGCCGTGCTCAATGCCGGCAGCGAGATGGCGCGGCCATCGGAGAGCGAGTTCATCAGCATGCGCCAGCCCTGGCCGACGTAGTCCCGGCCTCCGATAACCCGGTCAAGCGGAATAAATACGTCCGTGCCGCGATTCGGACCATTCATGAATGACTGACTCATCGGAAAATGGCGCAAACCGATTTCAACGCCTGGAGTGTCCGTCGGGATCAGTGCCAGCGTGATCCCGATATCCTCCTCGTCACCCAGCAGGTGATCCGGGTCGTAGAGATGAAAGGCGAGGCCGAGGAGGGTGGCCACCGGACCGAGGGTGATATAGCGTTTTTCCCAGTTGAGGCGGATACCCAGCACATCGGTCTGGCCCTGGTATGACTGACGACAGACCACGCCGTTATCCGGCATGGCGGCAGCGTCACTGCCGGCTTCCGGACCGGTGAGTGCGAAGCACGGGATGTCCTGGCCGCGTGCGAGACGCGGTAGATAGTAATTTCTCTGTTCCTCGGTGCCATAGGAAAGCAGCAGCTTGGCCGGACCCAGCGAGTTCGGCACCATGACCGTGACACCGGCAGAGATGCTCCGGCTGGCCACTTTCATTACTACGGCGGAATGTGCGTAGGCGGAAAACTCCAGGCCGCCGTATTGCTTCGGGATGATCATGCCGAAGAATCCCTGGTCTTTCATAAAGGCCCAGGTTTCCGGCGTCAGATCGCGCAGTTCCTCCGTAATTTCCCAGTCGCTGATCATGGCGCAGAGGGTTTCGGTCGGACCATCGATAAAGGCACGTTCCTCGTCGCTCAGCTGTGGTGCACGAAATCCGAGCAGGCGATGCCAGTCCGGTCGCCCGCTGAACAGGTCCGCCTCCCACCAGACACCGCCGGCTTCCAGTGCCGTACGTTCGGTTTCGGACATCCCCGGCATGATTTTCCGGTAGCGGGCGAGGGCGGGTTTGATGAGCAGTTGCCTGCGCAGGAGGGGAATCGTGAGCAGGGCCGCGATCGGGAGAAAAATTGACCAGACGAGGACAGTGGCCCAGGGCGGTGGCGCCTGTAACAGGTTCCACCCGGCCAGACCGGCACCCAGCACGCCGGCCCACAGGTAGCGAGAGCCCTGACGGGCCATCAGAAAACCGATCACGATCAGCGCCAGGACTACAATGATCCAGTTCATATCGACAATCCCGTTAGCGGTTCTTGCTGTGTTGCGTGGTTACCCGCGTAACATGGTTAGCGTAATCGCGGCTTTCACCGGCTGGCGGATGCTCGGGGTTCAGATCTGCTTTCGGTGTGAGATTCATACCGGCTCCTGATGACAACCACCGTGAAACGGTATGTCCTTTTATGCAGTTCCTGTCTATTTTTCAGCAAGTTGCATAATTAGACATAAATAGTACCTATGAGTTGCAGCCTTATTGAACGGAACCACACAGTGCCATGATTCCGGTGTGTACGATGCATTGCCAGATTATCGGCACCGCTCTGGAATAAATTAGTCCAGCAACTCCAGTGCCTGGAAGAGTTTTTTCCGGGGGGTGTAAAAATGTGGGGAAAAACGGATGCCGCCACCACGCAGGGCACAGAGGACATTTTGTTCGAGTAACATCCCGTAAAGTGACTCGGATGATTCCTGCAGGGGAACAAATGTCACGATGCCGGCATACCGGCCCTCCTCAATGGGTGTGAGCAGCCGGTATCTTGTCTGCCGCCGGCTGAGAAAATCGATCATGAAACGGCTGTTATCCATGACTTGCTGCTGGATATTCCGCATCCCCGCCTCGTGGATCAGGGAAAGGCTGGCATGCAGGGCATGAATGCCGGTCATGTTGGGACTGCCGCATTCAAACCGGCGGGCACTGTGTGCGATTTTCCAGTGCGGACCGTCATAGTTGTGGTAATCCTCAACCATGTGCCAGCCGTACTGTCGGAGTGCCAGCCGGCCCATTACAGTGGAGTGGCAGTAAAACAACGCAGTGCCTTCCGGCCCCAGCAGCCATTTATGTCCGTCTGCCATGACGAAGTCCGCACCGCAGGCCTGTACATCGAAATCGACTGCACCCAGGCTCTGAATGGCATCGACACAGAACAATACACCGTGTTTGCGACACGCAGCCCCGAGGATTTCCAGGTCAAGCTTCAGACCGGTGACATACTGAACCGAACTGACCGATAACAGCCGCGTGTGACGGTCGATACAGGCAATAATGGCGGCTTCGGGTGAGGTATCCTGTGTAAGGTCGGCATGGCGGGTCTCGACACCGAAGCGTTGCAATGATTCCCAGACAATCCGGTTGGAGGGAAATTCACCGGAAGTGATGACGACATTATCACCTGCTTTCCAGGATAATCCATAGGCGACCACAGAAAGCGCTTCCGAGGTGTTCTTGAGCAAGGCAATTTCATCGGCAGATTCTGCGTTGATCAACTGCCGCAACTGTTCACGCAGTGCCTGCTCGATGCCGAGCCAATGTGGATAATGCTGGGATCCGCGCTGCAGATTCTCGTTGGCAAAGGCCGTGACAGCCACGGCGGTCCGCTCGGGCCATGGAGAGACGGCCGCATGGTTCAGGTAGATGATGGAATCATCGAGTGGAAACTCGTTAGCGTACATATCAAGTATGCGGTGTCCGATACTGGTCTACACACAATTCCTGGACAGGTAGAATAGCCTACCATCATTTACAGCCATTTTATCAAGCATGCCGGAACCGCGACCATTCATACAAATTGCAGGCCTGTTTTGCAGCTTCTACCTGCTCCTGGCCGTGCATGCCGTCATGGCTGGCGATATCCGGATTCTTGTTGATACCCGCGCAGCGACCCTGACGGTCATGGAAGGGGACACGGAAAAGCTGGTCTTCGAGGATATCGCCATCGGGCGTTATGGCAAGACCTATTTCAAGAATCGGGGTGATAATAAAACCCCGCTGGGGCGTTTCACGATCACCTGGATAAAGCCGAATACCCGTTATCATCGCTTCCTGGGTATCAGTTACCCGGATCTCGATGCAGCCAGTCGTGCCTTGCAGGAAGGCCGCATCGAGGAGGAACAATGGCAGGCAATCCGGCGTGCCACGGCGGCCGGGAAGACACCCCCGCAGGATACGCCCCTGGGGGGGTACATCGGTATTCATGGCCTGGGGGCAGGGGATCCGGAGGTGCACCGGGAGTATAACTGGACCAATGGCTGCATCGCTCTCACCAATGAGCAGATCGACCGCCTGGCAAAATGGGCCAGAATTGGTACCCCTGTCGAGATTAAATGACCGTTTTTGGTGCATTTTGCCGGCCGGTTTAGCCGGGAAACTGGCGCTATTCATGTTATCAGGATAATCAGGTAGCATAGCGCCCATGCTGCAGGTGATCATAGTCTGATTCCGTCTGGCGATGCCCTGGGGCTGATATTCAGGAACAGTGATTTGTTATCTATATTTAAGGAGACAGGAATGATTGGAACTATCACCAACCGGACACGCGTGCTGACAATGATTGCGGTTGCAGGTATCTATGCCGGAGTTACCGGTTGCGCCTCGACGGGTGATCTGGATACCTTGAGATCCCAGGTCAACGCCGCTGCGGCAGACGCGCAATCCGCCAAGACAGAGGCCGCCGCGGCATCCAGGCAGGCTATGGAAGCCAAGGCGCTCGCACAGGATGCCATGACCACGGCAAACGAGGCAAAGGCTACCTCGGAAGAGACGGAAACCAAGATCGACCGTATGTTCAAGAAGGCCATGTACAAGTAACCGTTCGCCGGTTATTTCATGACCAGTCTAACCCGCAAAGCCCCGTCAGGGGCTTTGCGCTTTTTGTAATCCGCTTATTTGGAGATGACGATCGGGATGCCGTTTTGATTTTCAACGGCGTTTCTGATGGCCCGTCCACTGAGTGCGACCTGCGTATTCCTCCCGCTGGAAGCGAGTGCGTCGGCAATGGTGTTGAGGGCCATTTGCATTAAATCTCCGTATTTTTCCTGATCTTCATCCAGCGGCGGGTGCACTTCCAGAAACAGGGCGCCGGCAAGCCACCCGACCTTGACCGGTTGATTGACAAGCTGGACGGGTGTTCCGACCGGAATTTCGTCGAACAATTTCTCGATATCCTCCGGATACATGCGCACACATCCGTGGGTAACCCGCATACCGACGCCATATGGCTTGTTGGTGCTGTGAATCAGGTAGCCGGGTATCCCCAGGCGCAGTGCATAGCGGCCCAGAGGGTTATCCGGCCCGGGTGGCACGACATCTGGCAGCATCTCGCCATCCTCTTTCAGGTGCTCGTCCTTCAGCGACTGTGGCGGACGCCAGGACGGATCTTTCTGTTTGGTAACGATACTTGTTCTTCCCAACGGTGTTTCCCAGTCCATCCGGCCGACACTCACGGGATGGGTGATCACGACCGGCTGCCGGTTGCGCGCCGGCTTCGGAAAATAGTACAAGCGCATTTCCGGCAGGTTGAGGATCAAACCGCTGCGCTCGGCCCGGGGAATGATATGCCGGCTCGGGATAATGACTTCGGTATCGCTCTCCGGAAGCCAGCGATCAACGTCCGGATTCGCCAGGAGGATCTCGTTCTGACCCGCATCGTAGCGTCGCGCAACGTCCAGCAGCGTGTCATCTGCATGTGCGGTCACAACCTGGAGTTGTCCGATCAGATCGACGTCATCCGGAGGCCGGATGATGGTGTCGGCCTGTGCAATGCCGCAGGGCAGCAACAGCAGGATGAATGTCAGTGGCTGGTGTTTCACAAAAGGGATCCGTATCACGACGGTGTTGCCGAATGGCACCTAACCATTTTGTAGAGCATCGGGTATCGGGAAATTCATTGTGCAGTACTGTATACAAGGTATATCGTTGAAATCAATAAATTATTCAATTTAACAGCGGGTTGCGGTAATCATGCCGGATTGAAATTACGGAGAAAAAGCGGTTTTGCATAAAACAGGATAAATAGACAAAATTTGTGATATATTTCCCAAATATGTTGCGGAAACAATTTACATGATCAATGCAGTGTTAAGATAATCATCTGTGTTGTACGTGCATCCAGTTTGTGTTTTTGACCTGTTCTGAATGATGAGGATATGACTCGTGAATAAAAACCTGATTTGCATCAGTATGTGCCTGTGTATGAGCGGTTTGATCTCAACCAATGCGGCGTGGGCGAAAAACAATACCCAGTGCCCAAATGCGGATGTCGTTCTGAGCAAGCAATATCCGAATTTCGATCTGGATCACGGCTGCGCCTACAACGCCGCCGATGAATGTGACCCGGAATATTCAAACATTCCCGATGACGAAAACAATGGACTCGTGATAGCCGGCAGCAACGGAAAGAATGTTATTCACGGCTCCAGCGGCCCCGATACGATTTGTGGCCGAAATGGCAATGATGAAATCTATGGCGAAGACGGGGATGATTCGATCTACGGCGGAAATGGCAAGGACAAGTTATACGGTGGCCTGGGTAACGACGAAGTGTACGGCGGAAATGGCAAGGACGATTTATCCGGTTATGATGATGACAATGATAACGCTGCTGGATTGGCTGATGGCGAAGAGGATGACGACTCTCTTTATGGTGAAAATGGCAAGGACGACCTGACCGGTGGACCGGGAGATGACTACCTGAGCGGCGGCAACGGCAAGGATTCCATGGATGGGGGTGATGGCGATGACGATGTTGACGGAGGCAAGGGCAAGGATGATTGTGTAGACACCGACGATGATCTTTTCATGGATGATGAAGATATTGACGAGTGCGAAGAGACAGAACTCGAGGATGGACCAAAGCACAAGTGACAGCCGCTTGATGTCCGCAATTCCTCACGAATCATTTCCGCATCAACCCTGATATCCGGGCAGCCGCTGATGCGGCTTCCCGGATATTTTTCGTTTCAAGTCCGGCTTCCCGGATAAATTCTGTTGCATAAGACAGCCTTACTGGAAGACCAGGCTGTCAGCCTAGCAGCTTCGCCAGGGTCTGAGGACAGGATCAGTATTATTAAGTGCGTATAATGTATATTATGTTAAATAGTAAAAATATTAAGTAATTTACGTATACCCCCGGCCATCTTGCTTTTCGGCTCTGGTCGCTTCCGGGAGCCAGGTGCGGTACTCACCACTCAATCACCGTGACTGTAGTAGCCGTGTCGCACACCGCCCAGCAAGGTTCGAAAATCAACCCCTGTGGTGTGCACCAGTTGCTTATGGTCACCCGCCTCGAAATAGATATTGGCAAGGCTGGTAAGCGCCTCGTCGAGGAACGTCTCGATCCCGTATGCGGGGCCAAGTGGCGGGACTGCCCCGGTCTCGCAATCGCTGAACATTTTCGCGAGTTCGTCCTCGGTGGCAAGGTGCAAGTCCCGGTTGAGTTCCTTCCGCAAATGCTCGACCTCGACCCAGTGACTGGCCGGAACCACGACCATGGCATAGCCGGACATATCCTTCACAATGACTGCCTTGGCGATGTGATCTTCACTCACATGAGCGGCTTCAGCTGATTCGTGACTGGATCCGGTGTGCGGATGCGATACCAGATCGTACTCAATTGAGTGCCTTTCCAGATAATGTTGAACGGTCTTTGCAACGGCCATATTCAGTCTCCTTGTATGGAAATCAAAACCCCTCTGATTTAATACATAAGTGTAGTGCATGCACTGTTAGACGGAATAGTAGGCTATTCGATTGATGAAAATAACTGATGCTCCTCCCGCGCACTATCCCACCACGCTACCGGCTGCGATAACGATCTAGAACGATCGTGCCGCAAGGCGGCACTCACGCAGGCAATTTAATTTTCCGTCGGTCCGCCTACGCTACCAGCGTATAACTGGTTGCCAATGTTTCGAGCAGGATACACCCGGCCTCCCTTACGCTGGTCCCGAAGGAAATGATGCCATCTTCGTGCCCGCCCATGGAAAAAATGCCTTTCTGCCGCATGCCGGATTCCGCAAACAGGCGCCCGGTTTCCTGCGCCATTTCCGGTGTCCCGTACGGTACCTTGCGGTCCGTTTCCGGTATCCCCAGCCGGACGGCGTGTTCCCAGATAGCCGGCGAATGCACATGCAGGATGGTACGGATACGATCGTTGAGATCGTAGATCATCCCGTGGGTCAGTGATTCGGATGACGGCCGGATCGGCCCATCGGCCATAATGCGGTTGGCGGCGACAGCGTATTCCCGTACCGTGGCATAGTGAGTGGCATCCAGGATTGCCAATATCCCGGTCTGGCTTCCGCTGATGACAAAAACGCGTTGCTGCGCTGGTGCTCCGTCCGGCGCAATCCGCTGGCTGACGTTCCCGAACCCGTATCCGCCATAGCGATGCGGGTCCTGGCCGATCAGACCGAGTTGCCAGAGGATGTTGCGCCATGCGTTGAGTTCGCGAAGCCGCGCCTGCAGAACGCCCGGCGGTGTCGCAGTAAACACCAGGTCGAATTTGCTTACGCCCTCCTCCGGCATGCCCCGTCAGTTCGCAAGCTGGTCCTGGAACGCCGTGCGGAGGTTTTCCACCCGCCGCCGGTTGACGCCAAAATCACCGTAACCCGTGCGTGATGCGGAACGGACGTGTATCAGTCGCTGTTCCGGCCGATGCAGGAGTTCGACGTCATCAACGAAGCGGAAAATCAGGCTGCGTACCTCGGCATGCAGATAATCGGCGGCATCGTCCACGAGTACACTACGCTGTTGTGCAAGCAGCACCGCCCGGATCGTGATCCAGGCGGTGTGCGGGTCGCCCGTGTAGGTAATGGGAGGGATGCTGTGCCCGGGGTCATCAGCCAGACTGGATACGCAGTTCGGGCTTTCCGGGCAGGGACGCAGGCGCTCGTCGGGTGCGCCGGTTGCCGTTGTTGCCATCAGAACGAAAGCTGCGAGTCCGGTGCGAATGAGTCCCGGGATACCCATGTGCCGGCATTCATCCCGGGAATAAAATGCAGGAGACCGGCCGCCACTCAGCCATGTGCGATCGGCTTGTCCGTGAACAGGTAGTCTTTCAACTCCTTGTCGAAGGCCGGGTCCTGACGACGTATCCATTCCAGGACCATGGAGGCGTGCTCCTTCTCCTCGTCGCGATTATGGGCAAGGATCGCCCTGAGTTCGCTGTCCTTGCAGGCATCGACACGCTGGTTGTACCAGTCGACGGCCTCCAGTTCTTCCATCAGGGAAGTGATCGCGCGGTGCATGTCACGCGTATCGTCGGACAATTCATCGATGGGTTCATGATAACCTTCGTTTGCCATTTTTCAGTTCCTCTGTCCGTGATGTCGTGGCTGCCTGCGGCAGGCCTTCACGCCGTTGCAGTGGTTACTTTTCGGGTACGTCGGTCACGCTGATATCCGCATCCGGATGATGGTCAAGGATCAGCTTCCGGTAACGCTCGATCTCCTTTTTCGGGACATCGGCCAGTAACAGGATTTTGCCATGGGAAAGTTCTTTTTCAAAGGCATCGAATTCCTTGTTGTGCTGATCCTTGGAGATCAGGCCGGTCGCGAGGGCGCCGAAACCGGCTCCCGCGGCTGTCGTCATCAGCAGTGCCCCGCCGCCGATCACCAGGCCGGCAGGCGGGAATGCCACGGCCAGCAATCCGCCCAGCAGGCCGGCAGCTCCGCCCAGTGCAACCCCCTTCTCTATACCGTGAGCCAGTTCGCTTTTCTGTACCATGGAGGCTTCAGGCAGTCCGTCCAGGGATACTGCCAGACTGGCGACTGCATGCATATGCCGCTGCGGTATACCGGCATTTTCAAGCTCACCCACAACTTTCTTGCAGATTTCCTTGTCCGGCAACATAAAATAGAGTCGTTTCATGGCTTACCTCCCGTCGGGGCATCAGGATGAACTCCGGCCAATGTTTGATTATCACAATTCCCTGCCGATCCTGTTGGCAAGGCAATACGTGCCTCGCGGGGATGATATAACGTGAGCAGGATGCAATACATACCCTTCATGCGCTATCCCGTTATGCTGCTGGCAGGCCTGTGTCTGGCAGCCTGCGCCACGCCGCAGGTGCAGGTGACGGCAGCGGGCGGACGTACCCCCGAACTGCTTGCGGAGCGCGTCATCATGGACGATGGCTACACCCTGCCGCTGATGCGCTGGCAACCGGAGGGCGTGCCGCGGGCCGTCGTCCTGGCGCTGCACGGCTTCAATGATTACCGCAAAGCCTTTGCTACGACCGGCGAGTTCCTTGCAGCGCACGGTATCCTCACCTACGCCTATGATCAGCGTGGTTTTGGCGAGACCGCGCAGCGCGGGCTCTGGCCGGGGACCCGGCGCCTGCAGGATGATGCCCGGTTTATGCTTGCCCTGCTGCGAGCCAAGCACCCGCAGGTACCCTTGTACCTGCTCGGCGACAGTATGGGCAGCGCCGTAGTGTTGAGTCTTATGAATGACATGACGGCCGCCCCCGTCGACGGCGTGGTACTGGTGGCACCGGCAGTCTGGGGCTGGCAGGCCATGCCGTTGTGGCAGCGGGTTTCCCTCTGGCTGGGAGCGCATACGATGCCCGCCCGCAACGTTACGGGAGAGGGCCTCGATATCATGGCATCGGACAATATTGAGATGTTACACGCCCTGGGGCGTGACCCACTGGTCATCAAGGAAACGCGCATCGATGCCATCTATGGATTGACTGATCTAATGGGGAATGCCCTGCTGGCCAGCCCGCAGCTCACGACACCGGCATTGATCCTCTATGGAGAGCGGGATGAAATCATACCGCGGCGGCCGGTCTGCATGATGCTGGATACTCTGCCTGTACCGCCGGACGGACACTGGCGCCTTATTCTGTATCCGGAGGGCTATCACATGCTGACGCGTGATCTGCAGGCAGAGGTGGTGCTGGCGGACATCGCCACCTGGCTGCTGGACCAGCACACGCCATTGCCCTCGGGATGTGAGGTGAGCAGCCCGAGGGCCCGCGAGCAGTTACTGTGTACGGATAGGTGAGGAACGTGCAGGCCGGGTGCCAGCCTGTACAGGAGTGGCGCAGGGCGTATTGCGATGCCCTGCGTACCCGGTCTGTGGATCTATTCCGGTAAACGGGGAGCCGATTTATCTGAACTGCCGGATGAAGGATTGACGACGATGGTGCTCGGGCGCCCACCACCATAACCACCATAACCACCATAACCCCAGGGACCGCCGCCGTAGCCCCAGGGACCGCCGCCGTAGCCATAGGGACCGCCACCGTAGCCATAGGGTCCATATCCGTAACCCCGGTAATAACGGTCGCGATAATAACCACGATCATTGTCGCCAAACCATTTGTTCGGGTTCATGAAGTTAAACATATTACCGGCGTTGGCAACATTGGTTACCGCGATGTTTCCCAGGGAGAAAGCCACAACTGCCGCTAATGAAATAATTGTTTTGCGTGTCACCGTATTATCCTCCATCTCATTAGTTAAGCTGAATTCAGCCTTGATACTGTGTTGACAACTCCAGATCGCCGGGTCAAATAACTCTCAGGACCTGCAAACGGTTATCAGCAATCATCTATACTTACTATTGTAAATATGCGTTAATTGTGACATAAATCAATAATATTACAACAATATATCAATGTGAATTGCGAAATATTCTCATTGCCCTGCGGTATGTTCGGCTGCGTATTCAAGGGGATTGGCTGGCCCCGTCGGGAGTACCGGCAGAGTCCGCCATTAAGAATGGATGCAGGCCTGATGGCTGTTTCCGTGGATCCGGTGGCAAGCTCAGGTCTGCGACACAAGTGATAGCAATAAATCAGTTATGGAGGGTGGATATGAAAAGGTTACTCGTTCTTCTATTGTTGGGCCTGCCGTTAGCCAGTCTGGCCGCTGACTACCAATCCACACTCCTGGTACAGACCGGGAAGTTGCGCGAGAGTGATCTCGTCGTGCGCACCGTCACGGATCTGGAAAGCAACAGGATCTGCCTGGCCTTCTATGTGCGGACCACGGGAACGAGCCCCGTAATGAGCTGCTATGACGCAGTTTCGGGCTTTCGATCGAGGATCAGCCAGGTCGGACATTTCAAGGAAGACAAGCTGATCGTGCGGAAACTCAAGGACACCGATAACAATGTTTCCTGCCTGGTTGCCTATGTGAGTACCGCGGGCACCTCCCCTGCCATCAACTGCTATCAAAGCAAGGCATCGGCGAAGGACAGCATTGTACGCGGCGGACACCTGCGCGAGGGTGATCTCGATGTGTACAGTATTCTGGATACCAACAGTACCAAGACTTGCCTTATCGCTTATGTAGGTACGGGCGGCGTTTCCCCGAGTCTGACCTGTTACAACAGCAACAGCCACAGTAACAGCGGTTTCAAGGACGGTGGCACTGGCCTGGTGCAGAACAGTCACTTGCAGGAAGGCGATCTGATCGTCCGGAAGATCGTTGACAATACCAATCACAAGGAATGCCTGATCAGCTATGTCAGTACAGTGGGAACCTCACCCCATATTTACTGTGCCGATGAACGCTCGGGCCAGCGCCCGCAGGCGGCTGCCGCGCCCTGAACACCGGCCTATCGACAGCGGGATGGCCGACCGGGTGACCGGATACAGGGATCGAGGACATGGCCCCGATTTGACCTATGTCAATTAATCGTGAAAAAAGTGGATTGCGGCATGACGGAGAACTAGGAGGCGGGTAACAAGTCTGTCTATAATTATTTCGCCTATAATTTGTAGTGCAACGATTCAAGCGTGATATTTAAGGAGGAAGATGAAATGAGTAAATTTACGAAAATCCTGGTCGCCATGGCCGTGGCTGGTGCCGCGCTGCTGGGGTCCAGCACCGCGAGTGCCTGGTGGGGTAGCGGTTATGGCGGTCCCTGGGGTGGAGGCCCCTGGGGTTACGGTGGTTACCCCTACTACGGTGGCTGGGGTGGTTATCCCTACGGTGGCTACGGCTACGGTTATCCTTACGGTGGCTACGGCTACGGCTACGGCTACGGTGGTTATCCCTACGGTGGCTACGGCTGGGGTGGTTATCCCGCCTATGGTGGCTGGGGCGGTTATCCGTACGCGGTTACACCGGTGGCTCCCGCAACCACTACTACGGCCAAGTAATCCGGAGGAACCCGGTTCCCGCGGTATTCTGACCGCGTGAATTACGGAGTCGATCAAGAAAGCGCGCCCGTCCGGGCGCGCTTTCTTGCCTACAGGGATGGTCGCTCCGGGCTTCCTGCCCTCTCGCGACACTTGTACGTCCCTGTACATCGTAGGTACATCGCGGGAGGCATGGAAGCCGGGAGCGATGCGCCTACAAGGAGAAGGTGAGACCGCACAGCGGTCGAGAGACTGGCCTGGGCCATGCCGGGAGGGATGTGCGTCCAGTCAGTAGGGCTTCGCGGCCGGGTAATCGCGGAACGGCCCTGCGCCGTCCACCTGCGGAGGTTGCAGGGGCGGCGTTGCGATCTCTTCCAGGGAAGGCACCTTGCCATCGCGGTAAAATGCCAGGGCCTTTGCCAGACGATCTGCCTCACCCGGCATGGACCACACGGCGAAGGCCATCAACTGCTCCTGCAGGGCTATGGCCTGTTCAAAGTCACCCGTGGAGGCATACGCCAGCGCCAGTTCCTCCTGGTGCGGGGGGATCGGTTGCTGTTTGACCAGGGCCAGTGCCAGGGCAAGGGCCTTTCCCGGGTTGCGTACCCCGGGGTCGCTGCTGGCGGCCAGCAAGCGGACCAGCCGGGCCATGAATACCGGTTGCTCCGGTAATTCCAGCAGCGCCCTTTCGAGTTGCCGCCGCATCTCGCTATCCGGTGAGTCGGTTTTCTCGAGTATGGCCAGATACAGCATCCGGGGCGGGACATTGCCGGCATCCACCTCGATGGTCCGCGCATAGTGACGACCGGCCCGGAGGTAGTCACCCTGCCGGTAGTAGTGGTTTGCCAGGTAGAAATTTGCACCGGCGTGCGCCGGTTCGATGCCCAGTGCACGCTGGTAATATTCCAGCGCCTGTGCGGTGTCACCCTCCTCGTCATGCAATACCCCGAGCAGAAACAGCCCGAGTACATTTTCGGGTTGCAAGGCGAGTGCCTGCTCCAGCGCCTGCCGGGCGGCGGCCTTGTTGCCTGACAGGTACAGGCTGCGCGCGTAACTGATCCGCGCTTCGGCATTGTCCGGTTCGATCGCCAGTCCCTGCGAAAAGGACTGTTCCGCTGCGTCGTAGTCGTGTTTGTTAATGGCGTCCATCGCGCGGTTGAAAAGTATTTCGGAGCCGCTTTTCATGGCCTGCAGTTCTGTAACCAGTGCGTCCTCAACCCGGGGCGGTTGATCACCACGCTGCTCCAGATGATCCCGGGCTGTATCGATGTGCTGGATCGCCCGCAGCGCCTGTGCCAGCGGGTAATGGATACGGGTCGCCTCCGGGTCGATCTCCAGTGCCCTTTCGAAGCGTTGGATGGCATCTGTATAATCGTGTCGCAACAGATCGATCTGTCCCAGCCCGTAGGAGGCCGCTGCCTCGAGTCCGGGGACGTCAATGACTTCCCGGTAGGCGGCCTGTGCCTTGTCCAGCTCATCGAGGTCGAGCCAGGCATCCGCCATGCGCAGGGTCAGCGGCCGGTAATCCGGCTGCAGTTTGCGGGCCTGCTCGAAACGGCGGATGGCCAGTTGCGTGCGGCCGGTCACGGCGGCCAGCCAGGCGGAATAATAGGCCCAGCGGAACTGTTCCGGTTCGAGCCGCAAGGCGTTTTCGAAACACAGCTCCGCCTGTTGGCGCAGGAAGTGATTGTAGTAAAGTCCACCCAGATCACCATAGGCGGCCGCCAGGGTCGCCGCGGTTGTGGCCGGGTTCTGCAGGGCCGCATCGAGTGTGGTGCGCGCCTCAACCAGTGCGGTCATTATGACTTCCGGTTGTCCCTCCAGGTTTGGCGCGGCTATCGGCTGCAGTGTGTCCCGCCATGCTTCGGGAAGCACGGCAGCCGTATCGGTAGCGGCCGCGGCGTTGTATGGCCCGGCCAGCAACGCCAGGATGACGATCACTGTGCGACGCAGGCTGACTGGACAGGACATGCAGTGGTTATCCTTTATTCGCTTGGGTAATCGACAAGGTAGTGTCGACCTGCTCGACGGGGATGTCCTGTACCTGGCCATCGGGCCAGGTGACGGTCAGCGCCTCTACACGTTCGGCATGCCCCAGTCCAAAGGTAACCGGCAACTCGACCTGTGACAGAAAACTGCGCGTGGGCATGACCATGCGTCGCTGGGTGACGCCGTCTGCAGTCAGTTCAATCCGGGCACCGATAGCACTGCGATTTACATTGCGCCCGGTCAGTTTGATCCGCAGCCAGTGATGGCCGAGCTGCTGGTCATTCCGGAACAGGACTGCGCGCCGGCCATTCTGGGTAACCACGATATCCAGATCACCGTCATTATCGATATCGGCATACGCTGCGCCCCGGCCCACCAGCGGCAGGGCAAGGTCGCCGCTGTCCTCCGGTTGCACAAACCGGTAGCGGCAGGATTCACCGCAGTTCCAGAACAACTGGGCGGGTTGTGCATAGGTCTGGCTGGGTTGCACCAGGTTGACTTCGCTTTCCAGATGACCGTTGGCCTGAAACAGGTCCAGCCTTCCATCCAGATCATAGTCGAAGAAAAACAGGCCAAACGTGAGTGCCAGGCGCGAGGCCGGTCCAAATCCCTCGAGGATGGCCTCATCGGCAAACGGCGGCTGACCGCCTGATGTCACGAACAGGGAGCTCATTTCATTGGCGAAGTTGCCAATGCCGATACCCAGTTCGTTATCATTGCGGAAATAGGCGGCATCGATACCCATGGCACCGGTTGCCTTGCCGTTACGGTCGAAGGCAATGCCTTCCAGTGCGCCGATTTCCTCGAAATGCCCGTCGCCGAGATTGTGGTACAGGAAGTTTTTCGCCGTGTCATTGGAGACGAAAATGTCGATCCAGCCATCCTGGTCATAATCAACCGGGGCGATCCCCAGCGCCTTGCCCTCCGGCAAGGCATTTACCGGATCCGTGACCATAATACCGGCCGAGCGCGATACGTCACGGAAACGGCCGTCACCCTCGTTCCGGTAGAGGTGGTTGTGTGTTCCGGTAAAGTGATTGGGTGCGCCGAAGGCACGTCCCAGACCCGTCAGCTGGAAATCGATTTCCAGGTCGATCTTGCGGGACCACAGTACATAATTACCCACAAACAGGTCGAGGTCGCCATCGTTATCGTAGTCGAGGAAGGCCGCGCCTGTGTTCCAGTCATTACCGGGTCCGGCAACACCGGCCGGTTCCGTGACATCGACAAACCGGCCAGCCTGATTCGCCAGCAGAAAATTCCTGCCCAGCGCGGTGATATACAGGTCCGTCCAGCCATCGTTGTTAAAGTCGCCGGTTGCAACGCCCATGCAGTAACCGGTGAAATCGAGCCCCGTTTCTGCAGATACGTCACTGAATCTGCCCTGCCCGTCATTCCGGTACAGTGCCTGGGCAGGTGCCGGTTCCCGGGTATCATCCGGCCACCAGCTGGAATTGATGAACAGCAGGTCCTGATCGCCATCGTTGTCGTAGTCAAGAAAGGCAACGCCACTGCCCATGGTCTCGGGCATCAGTTTTTCACCCCGGCTCCCGTTTACATGGACAAAATGGATGCCGGCTTCACTGGTGATGTCGGTAAATTTCACGGCCGGCGGCAGTTGCGCCGGCGCCTGTTCCGCAACCTGCGGGCCACTGATGACGGCTTCCTCGACCAGCTCTGATGCGCCGTGTTCAAGGGACAGATACCCGATTACCCCGCCGGCCAGGACCGCCAGCGTCAGGATGACACCGAGCGACCGGTAAAACACGGTACGGATGACGTCCTCCCTTGAATGCGGCTCCTGTGATGGTCTGTCTGAATTCATAACAACGGGTGGCTTGCCTGATTACTCGGAAACGGGTGAATGGTAGCCGTAGGCTTCCTCGCGGTTGAGGTCATAGATGGCAATGGCCGCGGCGGCGTGGTCGGCTGCCGGGTTGCGACTGCGGTGTTTGGCAACCGCCTGCTCCACTGCATGGTCATCCGGCCGGTATTTCTCATGCAATGCACGATGTTCATGCGCGGCTTCCGGATTGCCGAGCTCCGTATATACCTGTGCAAGGTTGTAATGCGCAGTAAGGTCCTCGGGATCGATCTTCAAGGCCTTCAGGAACCAGTCACGGGAACGTTCCAGCAGGTTGACGCGGTTTGTCTTGTGCGCATCCCCGCGTTCCTGCCGGGCGCGCTCGAACAGTGTGCGTCCCAGGGTATTCAGCACGCGGATGTCCTTGGAAAAATCGAATCCCCGCTTGCGGGCTTCCCGGAAACGATTGTCGACGATATGCTTGAGCGTGTCGATAGCTTCATCCAGGTGGCCGTTTTCACGATCGATGAGCGCGCTGAACCAGGCGATCGTCCAGGGTGGTGCCGGTGGATCGCTGGCGCTTGCCTGGCGTAATGCCGTTGCGGCTTCAATGAGCCTTCCTTCCTTGTAATAGACGCGGGCAAGATTGAGCGATCCCATGGCACTATCCAGTTTCTCGACCTGTCGGAAGGCCTGCTCGGCCTGGCGCAGTTCACCCGTGGAGTTGCCGCCGTTGCCTTCACGGAGCAGGCTGATGCCGTAGTCATTCCAGCGTATGACGGTCGGAATATCCGATGACTGCTCGGGGATTTCGTTCCGCTGTCCCTGTACCGGCAGGATGATACGGTCCGTTGCCATGGTGGTTATGGGCAGGTCGTTGACACTGAAATCGTCGCCCAGTATGTATTTCATGTAGGGGGTGTCGAACTTGCGGTAGTTCAGGCTGGCCTCGATGGTTACCGGGCCACCGGCATCGGCGGGTACGCTGAGCAGATAGTGCACGACCGTGGCGGCGCCCGGTGGGATCTGGTGGTTGTACAGGGCCACGAAAATGTCCTGGGCGTTGCGTCGGTCGATGCGGTTGCCGTCCCTGTCGAGTACATAGGTGTTGGAGAAATAGGACCAGGGGTCGACGCTCCTCTCCCCGTCCATGCCGCCACTGCGGCCGATAATACGGCCGTTGGCGGTGGCCGTGATATCGACCCACAGCTGGTTGGAGTCGGAGGTTCCCTGGGTCATGTGATGCCCCATCCCTGTCGTACGGATCACCAACTCCACCAGGTACGTCTTCCCGGGCTTCAGCACCGGCAGCGCCGGGCGTAGCGGGGCAATCAGCTCTCCATTGATCCTGCCCGGTTCCTTGATCCCGAGGATATCGACACGTGCGGCATCGCCAAGGCGTTTGCGGTGCGCCTCGGTAACCCAGTCGGGCAGTTCCAGCAGGTGGGCAAGCGCGGTATTTGCGGCGGGAAACTGGTGGTTATGGATGCTGCGCTGGCCGCTGTTGTCGAAATCGCGCGCCGCCGGGTCGGCGGAGGCTTGCAGTTGCATGTGGCATTCCGCACACCGGGATACCGCCGTTGGCGGATAGTAGAAGCTGTCGACGCGGTGGCCTGAGACACCGCTGAACAGGAAGCTGTCATAGTGGTCCTGACCGCGCAGCCAGTGATAGTTGTTCAGCTCGACCGGCAGGTTGACCTTGTGGCAGGCGGAGCAAAACTCGGCACTGCGGTGAAACGGCCTCAGCAGGGTATGCTTGTGAAACTCGGGCTTGGCCCGGATCAGCTGGTTGCCGATGCTCCGGAGCAGGCCGGATTCGCTGGTGGCGAAGGGATAGCGTGGCGGGTCGCTGATGGTGTAATCCCCGTTGCCGCGGACGCCGTTCAGTCGGGTGATGGCATGGCATCCCATACAGGTGATGCCGGCGTGCGCGGTGGGGTTGTTGGCGGCATCGAAATCCGGATCGTCAAAATGGCCGTTGAATAACGGGACCTGGTCATGGCAGGCGGCACAGAAGCGCGAGCCCTCGACCGCGCCGTCACGCTGCATCAACACCTTGCGGGTTTCCTCCACACTGAAGCGGTAGGCCGGGTTGTTGAAGGAGCTGAAACGGTGTGCACTCTGTTCATGCTGCCGGGCGATGTCCGCATGGCATACCGCGCAGTCATCATCCGCCATCAGGTGGCTGGCAGGGATGAATTCGCTGCCGGACAGTACCGCCAGCGAAGGCGGATATTCAGTTGTCTTGCCCGCGCCCTCGCTAGTCGTTATCTCCATTTGCACCAGGATCAGCAGCGCAGCTACGGCCACGGTGCCGAGCGACCAGCGCAGCGCGCTGCGCCAGCGTATGGGCGGACCGGCGAGACGGTGCAGGACGAACAGCCAGACCACGGCCAGCGGGCTGATGATGTGTACCCAGTAGCTGATACGCCGGATGAGCGGATCATTGATTTCAAGAAAGCTGAAGCGTGTCAGCACCAGGCCGGAGAGCAACAGCAACAGGGCTACGACGAACAATGCGGTACCCGCCCGTACGGCATAGCGATTCGGCCGTGACCAGGCGCGGCGCATGTGTGCCAGGGCGAAGATGATCACCGGTGCTGTCAGCAGCAGTCCCAGCACCAGGTGGAGGAGAAACATCAGCAGGTAGAAATAGTCCTGATAGATCGCATCGCGGGTCTGCTCAAGCAGGGTAATCGCGGCCAGGTATACCGAATTGACCACCAGTAGCGAGAACAGCACAAAGACGATTCCGAGCAGTCGCCCCAGGCGGGCGTCAATTACCGGTTTGACAGGAATCGTCTTTTTATCTGCTGATGCCATGGATACCGTTCTGTAACAATCTCTGAAGCCACTGCTTGCGGGGACTGGCCTGCAATATTGCCAGGTAACGAAGCGCCATCGGCCCCGCACCTCCCGGGACGGCTGCTGCGGGACCATGTCCCCGCCTTCCCAAGGGGGAATTCTGCCGGATTTTCACGGCCGCGATTATGACATTAATCAATAATTCACTGGATTTCCGATTTTTTTACCGCCCTGCACGGCACCTGGAAATTCAGGGTGCGGCATTTCCGGGAATACTGTATATAATTACAGTATTCGGGCCACCAGGCCCTGCTTGCTGCGGATAACCATCGAGCCAGGAAATCGTTCATGCCACCCGTAACGGAATATCCCGATGTTGCCGGTTACTGCCCGGCAACCTGGCCGCGCGCCATTATCCTGGTGGACATGAATGCCTTTTTCGCCTCCATTGAACAGCGCGACCGTCCCGAATGGCGCGGGCGCCCGGTGGCGATCACCAATGGCCACCAGGGTACCTGCGTGATCACCTGTTCCTACGAGGCCCGGGCCTATGGCATCAGGACCGGCATGCGTCTGAAACAGGCACGGCGCCTGTGTCCGGAGCTGATCCAGTGCCCGGCGCATCCGGAGCGCTATGCCGCCACCTCCACGGCCATCATGGAGGCCCTGCAGGATATCACACCGGACATCGAGGTGTTTTCCGTGGACGAGGCCTTCCTGGACGTTACCCACTGCCAGCGCCTGCTGGGTACACCCCTGCGCATGGCGCGGCTGGCGAAGCGCAGGGTATTCGAGGCCTCGGGCGTGCTGTGTTCGGTCGGGGTGAGCGGCGACAAGACTACGGCCAAGTTTGCCGCCAAGCTGGACAAGCCGGATGGCCTGACGGTCATCCCGCCCTGGGAGGCGGCCGGGCGCCTGCGGGATGTGCCGGTGACCGAACTGTGCGGTATCGCGGAGGGTATTGGCGGGTTTCTGGCCGAACACGGCGTGCACACCTGTGGCGAAATGAAACGGCTGCCTATCAGCGTGCTGGCCCGGCGTTTCGGCAACCCGGGCCGGCGTATCTGGTACATGTGCCAGGGTGAGGATCCGGAGAAGCTCCACGGCGAGGTACCGGCACCGCAATCCATCGGCCACGGCAAGGTGGTGCCGCCTGCTACCCGCGACCGGGAATTGCTGCTCACCTGGCTGTTGCACATGAGCGAAAAGGTCGGCGCACGGCTGCGGCGTCACCGGCTGCAGGCGAGGATTTTCTTTATTGGCCTGCGCACTGCCGGGGGCTGGGTTGGTGGCAAGCTGCGCTGTGCCCTGCCCACCGACAGCGGCCAGGAGATCATGGTGCTGTGTCGCACCGTCCTGGAGGATATCTGGCGCGGCCAGGGGGTGCACCAGGTGCAGGTGACGGCGCTGGACCCGGCGCCCGCCGGCAGCCAGCTGGAGCTGTTTGACGCCATAAGCGGGGCGCAGCATGAGGTGCATGCCGTGATGGATGCGATCAACCGGCGCTACGGTGAATTTGCCCTGGCCCCCGCGCGGCTGCTCAAGCGTTCCAGCATGCCCAATGTGATCGCCCCGGCGTGGAAGCCCTTCGGGCACCGGCAGACGCTATGAAATATGAACTACAGAGGGCGCAGAAATTATCCGCACTACCCTCATCCCGTCCCTCTCCCTTGAAGGAAGAGGGAGAAGAAGGCCATGGATAACGGGCATGTGCGACGGTGTTTATTATTCCGTGAACGACCAGGATGTACGGGTGTATTACCCGAATCCCCGGGCCATGCTTCCGGTCAGGACCCGCAACGGCAAATCGGCATTGCTGGCGTGGGGCCGGCGCCACGAGCAGGCGGGTGGCTTGCCGCCGGGTGGCTGGGCACGCCTGGATGCCATCTATGGCGGGCGCTGGGATCGCTGGTTCCCGGTGCCGGTCAAGTTGCCGGTCAGGAGTTTCATGGAAAAGGATTTTGAAGGTCGCGGTCGCTGGTATGATCTGACCCGGGGACAATGGATCCAGGGACTGGTGGCACGGTATCGGCAGGAACGCCGTGTTTATGTGGTGACCGTCGAACCGGAGCTGGTCGATGCCATCCACGAACGCTGGCCACGAATCATGAGCGGATAACATCAATCATCATGTGCGGACGATTTACCCTGCATGTACCCCCGGAAGACCTGCGGGAGTATTTTGATCTGGACGAGGTTCCGGATTTCGCGGCGAGCTATAACATGGCGCCCTCGCAACCGGTCCCGGCGGTACGGGTAACGGACCGGCAGCGGGAGATGGTCATGCTGCGCTGGGGGTTGATTCCGCCCTGGGCGAAGGAGGCCAGGACGGGCTACCGCATGATCAATGCCCGCGCGGAAACGGTGGCGGACAAGCCCGCCTACCGTAACGCCTTGCGGCACCGGCGCTGCCTGATACCGGCCAACGGCTTCTATGAATGGAAGTCGTCAGCGGACGGCAAACAGCCCTGGTATATCCACATGCAGGACGCGCGGGTGTTTGCCTTTGCCGGGTTGTGGGAGCACTGGGACGGCGAAGATGAAAGCATCGATTCCTGCGCGCTTATCGTGACCGCCGCCAACGATACGGTCCGGCCGGTACACGACCGCATGCCGGTGATCCTCGAACCATCCGCTTACGATCAGTGGCTGGATCCGGAAGTTACCGGGCCGGACCGGTTATCCGCTTTGCTGCGTCCCTGGTCCGGCGCCGCGCTGACCATGTATCCGGTGAGCCGGTATGTCAACAGCCCGCTGCACAATGATGCGCGCTGTACGTCCCCGGTCGAGTTGTGAGTACCGGCGTTACCATCCCCGGGACAGGGGTCGAGGTCATGCGCGTGCGGTGCGCGCGGCCGGCCTGCAAATGTCCTGCCTCTGCAGGGTGGGCAGCGAGCCGTTTCGCTGATAGCGATATCCGGAAGATGCAACGATGAATGTCGTCTTTAGGGTTTTTATTGTGTTTGTATGTTTGATGTACCTTGCTGGACGTTACTGAACACTATATTGGTGCCCGGGGCCGGAGTCGAACTGATTTCATATCTTTCTGATATGTATCTATTCAGCACATTCTGCCATGATCAGCCGCATTAGGCCTCATCCTTTTCCATGAAATCTGGATTCCGGCCCTGAAAAAGCAATGTCAATGCTTCAGTGGCACTCATGCCCTGCTTGCGGCAA